>Ga0181400_1000262_pt1 | contig 22079 bp, 47 predicted proteins | sample 23SPOviralmetaG_FD_130129 | JGI IMG/M metagenome (GOLD analysis project Ga0181400, IMG submission 130129) | Marine viral communities from the oligotrophic San Pedro Time Series (SPOT) site, San Pedro Channel, CA, USA - 23 SPOT_SRF_2011-06-22 | ecosystem: Environmental > Aquatic > Marine > Strait...
ACTCCACCGTACAGGACTTTGTCCTCGATGTGAGTCATGTGAGTGTTCTTCTGCTCAGAGAGAACTTCACGTGTAAAGAAAGATTCCATTACATTACCTTATAGTATGGACCAGACAATTCTGACTCCGACCCAGCATAGTTTGCTAGACCAGAAGAGAATCTATCTTTGTCCTTCTTATTGAACTGGGAAACCAGTGCAACGATTTGCGTTGATTGGATCTTTGAAAGATACCAAGCGTCCGTCTTGTCCTTCAACTCTGTATAGAATTCATACTCTGTCATCTTAGGCAAGTCAGGGCACATGCAGTACCAATCGTAGAATTGTTTGATGTCTTCATCGGTGCGTCCACGCAATTCGATCTGAGGAGTGAACTTAGGTCGCGCTGGACCAGCGATGTGGTCGTACAGTCCCTTGATTGGACCGCCTGACATCTTACCCATGTTGGCGTTCTTGCCCTTGAGTTCTCCCTGCCAAGTGCTACCGAACAACCTGAACTGTGCATGACCGCCATCAAAGTAGAGGTATCCGTCTTGGGACTTCCAGAAAGAAACAAGACCGAGGGTCATGCTCTTGAAGTCATACGAGGAGCGACCTCCGCCCACGTTCATTTCTTTTGCCTTGACACTACCAACAACCTTCTTCAGAGATACGCCAACGATGTCGCCACTGTTATAGTATTCGATCAACTTGGTGTTCATCTCGAGGAGAGTTTCGGTGCGCTTGATTACGGCGAGTGCCTGTTCACCCTTTGGGGTGCACATCCAGATGTCAGCAGGGTTCCACTTGTTCTCGTCGCCAAATGGTTTACCTGCTTCCTTGTTCATCTTCTTATAATGGGCGTAGAGTTCGCCGACCCATCTAGACCCACGGTGGTGAGTGTAGTTGGTTTTAGTGAAACGCTTCTTCAGGTTTTCTGCTGTGAGTTTGGAGGAGTTGACCCAGTCGTCTGGCAACTTAGTCAGGATGTTATTCAACTGCTCATCGACGTCGAACTTATTGGCGTTCTTCTTCAGACCAGCATGGGTGTATGGTTGCTTGCTGTAGAGCGCCGCGTTATATACACACTGAGCAGACTCGGTGAGTTTAGTCTGTGCCGCGCCAGCACCTGATCCACCTGACCCTTTATACTTTGCGACTACGGCATAGGATCCAGTCAATTCAACGTGACCTGTGGTAGACTTTGTCGGGGTTGGGTTGTACTTGGCGCCATACGCTTTCAGTTTGGTAGCGATAGACATAAGCACATCAACGCGGTCAACTCCTTTTGGTAATAGGACTGTGACCAACTTCGAACCTTTGCCGTCTTTGAGGTCTGTGTATCCGCACTTATCGACTTGAATCTTAAGTTCGTCTCTTGATTTTATTGCTGGCATTATCCAAGGTCCAAGTTAGAATTAATAAGTCTATTTATACTCGAAATTTCTACAGCGCCTCGTAATTCATTAGGATAAGTTCTTTCCTATTCTTTTCATCTTCGCGGTATGCCTTCCCGCTGTGCATCGTGTACGTCAAATCAAAGACGTCACTACGCCAGTCGGAGTACATCTTCTTGATCAGGTCGTTGTTATCGTACGACAGCATGGCGAACCCTTCGACATGTCGCATGTCCTCGCAAAAGGTATCGTGATTAAACGCTTTGTGTATCTCGCCTGACTTCTTACCATAGACGAAAGAATTACCGTCCTTTCCGACCTTTGCGTATGGAGGGTCGAGGTAGACCCAAGAGTTGTGGTTACCAACAAGGAGTTCGGAGTAGTCTGTATTGGTTATCTTCCAATCCTTGATGTGCTGGCCAAAGTCAGCAAGTGCTCGGATATTCTTCTCGCTGAAGTTAGACTGAGATGCTGAGGCACTGAACCCGCCTGCGATCAAACCAGAGAACCCACACTTGTTCACGACCCAGAATCTCCACGCTACGCAGAATGGGTCGGTATGTGTGGTATCCTTCAAAGATTCTTTACATTCGAGAAACAACGCTCGGTGACCTTCAACGTCGCCTGCGTTTCGCTTTGCTTCGAGTAAAGTGGAGACCAGATCAGTAGGTTGGTCTCGGAGCGCCATCCAGAAACAATACAACTCGTAGAATACATCGTTGATCCAGACTGGTGTGTCGGGGTATCGCCTAGAGAATTCTATTGACATGCTACCACCACCAACAAACGGTTCCCTGAACTCATCGATCGGTTGCTTCGGCATATTGTCGAACAGATACTTTGCTGCTCTAGACTTACCGCCAATATATCGGAGTGGGGTCTTTGATGCCTTCGGTAGTGTCATATAGGTCTTCACAGTCTTAATTATACAGGTAGAAATACGCCTAGGAAGTCGATGTTATTTCGGGTTATCTTCTTGCTGTCGAGCAATTCAATCCAACCGTCATGTAACTTGTCTTCCCACATCCGCGCCTCTACTTCCCAAGGTTCATTCTCTTCGTCGTTCATGTCGAAGGAGCATTCCTCGCCTTTCCATTGACACTTCTCAATACCGTCCTTACGTGGGATCAACTCCCGTCTCAGGTATTGTCGTGCGTGTACCATTTCGTGTCCTAGAGTCTTGAGTTTATCTTCGTTGGGGATTGGTTTGCCCCATTGAATCGACCCTATGTGTATTTCCGCCTCACGGTTGTCGCCCCAGCAGAGACCATAAGCGTCACCCTCGAGCGTTCCTCTACTTAGATGCACGTCGATGGTTCCGCGTAGTTTGTTGAGTTCTAGATGGTGCGCACAGAAGTGGGCATAGACTCGCATGTATTTCGGTACTGACTTCGAGAAAAAGATTTCCATAATATAATGACCTAATCAATTGAGTAATATTAACAACCAGAAGTGCAAAGCACTTTGTCGATAGTTTTACCAATCTCGTAGATCTGACGGTTGATTCCGTTTTGGACTTTGTTCTCTACGGTCGTGCCGAACCCTTCAACTGAACGTTCAACAATGCGCCCTACTGGACCCGCTTCCTCTTCCTTCTGCTTGAGGTGCCAGCATCGGGGAACATACAGACTTCCAGTCGACTCGTTGTAAATTGGTTCGCAATGACTAGAGGTAGTCTCGATGACCGTAGTGCCAGCTGGAACGGTGATGGTCATCGTCTCCTGCGCTGTGGCGTCAGTGACCAGTGAATAACTGAATATGACGAATATGAATGCCAATACTTTGGGCGTCTTGTTGCCGATCATTTTACTTTCCTCAACCAGATAATTGCTCGAAGGTGGTGGTTATATCCGATGAACTTCTTTGCCTCGCCTGTTCTACGGTTTAGTGCGACGGTCCAGAAACTATGTGTATCGGTCATAACAATCTCCTCAACTCAGATACTATTATCTCATATTTAGGGTACAAGCGCAACATTTCAAAAACCCTTATAGATCAACAGGTTACCCTACTCTTCCTCTTCATTGAGGATCTCAGCGCCTATAACGAACACAGCACAGGCGACCACCAACAACATAAACACCGACATCTCGACTTCCTTTTATCATCTTATACTGCCTATTCTACGGCATATAGAAGGAGAAGTCAACAACTTAATTCCCTGTAAAATCAACAACTTAGAACTTTTTTTAAATCTCCTGTAGAATCAACAAGTTACTAACTTTAGTTCGCTATTCGCGTTTCAGGACAAATACAAAAATATTTCGCGAAACGAGACAAAAATAGGAGATCGACATATAAATAAATTCGTGACGTGGGATGTATTCTTTGTAATTACTGTGCCATGATCACAAAGGCAATGGGAGGTTTCAATGCCTAGCGAGCGAATTTCCGAAGTCGAAACGAAGTTGTTCACCCATGAAGGTCGCATCAAAAGTTATGAGCAGGATATGAGGCAACTCCAGGATAATGTTGACCGAATAGAGTCTCACTTGCTCGAAGTGAACTCACGCCCGTTTCCAATAGGGGCAGTCATATCTGGTGTTGTAGGTATACTTGGTGTCATGGGTACTGCTATCTTCGGAGTACTGAATTATGTCGATGGAAAGGTTGAGCAACAACTGCAAGTCTCAAACTATGTCGAGCGAAGAGTACAGACTAACGCTGATGAATTGGGGGATCTAACTACGATCCTTCATGACCGTGTTGGTCGCTTAGAAGAGAGAGTTGCGTCTCAAGGAAGAGAGATCGCCGGAACTAGACATAACCATTCGCAATGAAGTCTGCAATGCTGGTCGTACCAGAGCAAAGAAGACGCAAGGATGCATTTTAATTTCGGGGGCGGATTTGCCCCCATTTTTTTACCTATTGATTGTGACCCCGCTCAATGCCTTTCAAGAGTCTCCTCACAAACCCTTCACAATCATACCCTATCATTTCCCCTGTAAACCTATCGATTTACTGTTGTGTACACATCCTTCCAGTTACGGACGAACTGTGCTTCGCCGACATAGGACTTATTGTGGTCATGCTCCATGAGGAGAGAACGTAGACCTGCCCTCGTGCCGACATCTGCGTTAGCAGGTTTATCTTCAACCCACCAACACTCGGTGCCTCTGTACTCTTCTAGCGCGTCATCTTTATCCGCGCCTGTATCTAGATATACAAATCTCTCGAACACAGATGGACCATATAACTCGATAAGGTTCTTCGTGCGCAAGTGCTGTGCATACTGGTCGTTCGTCATCGAGGTGATTACGTGAAAGACATAACCAAACTCCTCGTGTAACTTTCGTACATACTTAACTGAATCTCGCAGAGGTGGCAACTTGCGTATTGTGGCAGACTCGTTAAACATCCGAACAAGACGTCTGGTTTCTAGCGCCGAGATGCCATAGCGTTCCTTCATAGCGTAGTCTGTGGCATGAGACTCATCTGCCTCGTACCCATATCTCGACATCCACTGACCAAAGGAGTAACTCCAATCAAGGAGTACTCCATCAACGTCTGTTAGAATTACTTTATCTTTCATAATTAATGCCCAGTGTTCTCTTCGTCTTTCCTTCGAAGCAGATAGTCGACATGGTCGAGATTCAAAGGTTCACGATCAAATGCATTCATCATGTTACACATACCCTCATACAACTCATCGGGCACATCGCCGAATGGGTTCGCTGGGGTGTCACAATAGAAGGTCACATTACCGTCAAGGTCATAGAACACCTCATGGATCATATATCCAAGAAGTGGTTCCGTCTTAGGGCGATGTGCAATTCTGAAGTCGCTATTGGTGGCAATGTTATTCCACTCCGTGGTCTTCTTCATATTGATCCCTCAACTTAATAAACTCTGGTATCCACTCGTCCCTGTCCTCAATGAACACTTGCGAGTCTCCCTCAGCGGAAGTAATGATGGTTACAAGTTGTGATACAGGTTGCCCTGTCATCTCTTCGAACATAACAGCATACGCTGCTTCCTGCTTGAAGTAGTTATAGATTTTGGATCTAGTCTTGCGACGTGCAGCGGTCTTCCAGTCAATGACGGAGAGTTTGCCATTAAACTCTGCAATCATATCTACGGTGCCTGCTGTGCGGAGGTGATCAGAATACATTAGACCCTCGATCACCTTGATGTTGTCAATACTTTCATTGGCAACGGTTCTGAGTCGAGTAAACATTTCAAGAGCGTTGGGCATTACTACGCCCTCTGTCTCTTGGTTTGAGCAATAGTCTTCGATCAACTGGTGGACCGAGGTGCCTCGCTGAGACGCTTGGGTACTGACTCGTTGTGCTTCTTCCTTACCTACTCGTCTGCGCCACTGCGCTAGACCTGCCTGTAACTTCTTACAGGAGGAGGTGACTGTTGTCACAGAAGGATAGGGCATAGCAATCTCCCCGTCGTCGCGAACGTAATGTCGCTTTCCATCGATGTTGACCCGTTTGATCTTAGGAAGGTCAACTAACTGCAAGTTGAACTGTTTTCTATCACTCATAATACATACTCATTATACAATACAATCTATTCTACTCATACTACCAGGAAAGTCAAATTACTCTCCTGCAAAAGAATCGGTCTCAGAGTAGACAGCATCGATGCCTTCAGTCTTCAGAAGAGTCTTCTTCGCTGACTTAAAAAGGTTCTTGTTCTCTTTGCGCCACTTCCGTGCCAACTGCCCGTCCTGCCCGAAGTCGGCATTACCCAACGCCCAAGACTTCTGTACCGTCTGGAGCATATGAACTTGCACAGGGTCGCCGTCTTGCTCAAACGTCCACATAAAGTAGATTCGTCCATACGCATCATGCGCCGCCATTGCTTCTTGCTCGAAGTGAGCGGAAAGTCTCTCGACCGCGAAAAGTGCAGCTGGAGCGAGTTCTTCGATTCCCTGCTTGCGGAGAGTTATGATTGGTTTCTGATCACTGTCTGACATTATAAAATCCTCTTTGGTATGTGCGCATATATTTATACGTCACCTTCGGTCGCCTTTCCCTGCCTTAGAATCTCACCAGCAAAGTACACGTCCTTGACATGACTCTCATAGCAGTGGTCTTCATCCCAGAAGAACACCTTGTTGAGCAACTCGTATGCCTTGCTCCAGATAGGTTCGTTCCTGTGGCGATAGCACCTAGCAGAAATGGTCTCGTCGGGATTGCCATACAAGAAGATTGCGTTACCCGACTGGGATAACAGAACGAATATTCGCTCGCCAAAACCAAAGACGAACTTAAAGACTGCGTTGTCTGTCATGACTTATCCTCAATGTAGCAGGGCGCATCCTCAAGTTTGCCGATCATATCTGAGACGATATCGCTCGCCGCGATCATGGCATTGATGCAGTCATTTATCGCCTCACGGTCGATATCGACTCCCTGTTCAACGGCACCTTTGTCCGCTTCGGTCAAATTAACAATAGCGCCTGTCAGCGATCCATTCGCCTCAATCAGGTTTTGAAAAATACCTTTCACTATGATCTCCTCATCTGGGCGATTTCCGTCGCCTGTTCTTGATTGATAACTGGCACAGCATTACTTTTGTGCATCGTAGCGATGCCAGTAACGAGTGTCCCTGTATACTCTTTGCGCTCAGGCGCAGCGTTGACTGTAGGCGCACCCAGATCGACAGAAGAAATCTCTGGTTGATCTGAGTCACGTCGGTACGGTTGACTCGCCGAGGTCTTCATGGACTCGAACGGTCGGGGTGTATACTTCTCGAACACTTCACCCTTGGGTGCCTTCTTCTTGATCTTGCGACCAGAGAAGTCGTGTGTCATAGAACCATGCTTCATGAAACATCCTTTTCTTCGATAGACCAAACTCGGTCAGGGTATTGCTCTTCCAACTCGATAACCATGGACAACGCTTGACTCGCGCTGTAGGCGGTGTAAGTGTACGGCGACTCACCTTCCTTTCCGTCCCATTGATCCTTATAGGTGATCATCCAGATTGATTCGTTCATGCTGTATGACCTGCCATGGCGAGAATCGCCGCGTTGTCTGGATCGGCGAGTGCCTTCTCCGTGATTAAATCTTCAACGATGTTCAAGGCACTGATCAATCCAGCAACCGCTTCCTCGTCTTGGTGCGTATCTGCCCAAGTAATCTCGGCGTTGATCAAGTCACGTGCTTCAAGTAGATACTTCATTGCTTACCCTCACTCAATTGAAATACTATTATCGTCCATATGGTAGGACAATGGCAAAGTTAAAAAAAGTGAATAGAATCAGTAGGTTACACTCTACCGAAATTGAAAGAGATGGCGGTCCGCTCGAACTCGCCTGTCTGTGGACCCTGTGGACCAATCTGATGCTCCAACCATGGGTTCCAGAAAAGCATCATCCCCGTCTTGGGTTTGACCCTATGCAACCAACCAGCGCACCTATCGGGGGAGGGTTCGCTCATACCTGCTATGGTATACAGCGGGGACTTAAACACCAACGGACAAGACTGTTCGTCAGCATATGGATAGTAAGTGCCTGCAACGCAGCATTTGGGGTGATTGTGGAATGTGTGGAAGTCATACTCCCTGTAAACTGACCACCATGCATGGACCATATCTGCGTATTTGTTATGAGCAACTCCCTGATTCTCAAGGAACATCACCGCGCCTGCTTTTATACATTTCTTCAGATCTTCCCAATAGGGCATTCTCTGGTTCAGTTTATGGTTATTCAAATCGTTATTGAAGTATGATGTGTACGCATCGTCGAAAGAATCCTTCAGCGATTCCTTACAGAATTGCGCGATCTCTTGATGCGGTAGTTCGACATCGGTGGTCAGGATGTTTATGTCTTTGGGGAAGGGATCCTTGAAAGAAAACTCTCGTATCATTTATATTCAAACCAACCCGTGATGGTATACTTGTCGCTGTCTAGTCCATCAGCATAATGCGGGTGGGTATACCCTGCTGGCCAGATGACCAACTTGCCCGTAGAAGGTGACACAGATGTTTTCTGCTGAGGGAATATGGTGTGACCGTCTTCGGTTCTATTCAGGTATGCCATCCATACAGCAAACCGAGCAGGGTTGTTGGGGGTCTGCTCGAAATGTTCAGCGGTAAACCCCTCGCCCTTTGAGGACTTCTGTACCTTGTATGTGATGTTCTTGTACATCTTATCTTCGATCAACTCGGGGCAGTTGAATGCAGAGAAATACTCTGTCGCTTTCTCAAGGAGAATAGGTTCGAACTCTTTTACCATATCAGGGGAAACGCTTCGCAGGTATAACGCAGAGTCAACTCGCCCTGGAACTTCTGTCCTGATTGCCTGATGCGCGTGCCCTTCGTAACAGGTTATCAACCTGTCACATAGGTCTTTAGGAATGGCATTGCTCCAGACTTTCACTGATTCTCTTCGACGTCATGCACATGTAATGCGATGATGGCGTAATGCAGAACCTTCATCAGATCTGCTCGGTTCTTTCCTGCCTTCTTGCCATACCGCTGGGTGTACTTTAAGATGTTACCGAGACAGAACCCCTCACCGTGTCCACCGTCGATGATGAACTCCGTCGCCTGAAACTTGTTCTTGGCATAGTGCTCGCCATATGTCTTATCGACATACTGAGTCAACTCTTCGATGATTCGGTCTTCGCTGTACTTGTACTCGATGTCAATCTTCTTTGGCATTAGTAATCTACTCCATCACGATACTGTCCACGGATATCACTCAGTGGGTCAAATTCTGCATTCTCTTTTGATTTGGCAACTGCTTCCTCTTCACCGTTCACCACTCTCTCCATATAACCCAGAAGCAAACTCGCCATGGATACACCTTCCTCCTCGGCGACAACTTTAAACTGGGTGTGGAGATATTCAGGGACTCGGATGTTAAAGAGTTTAGTGTTACCTCGTTCGCTACCTTGCTTCTTCGCCATTACTTCACCAAAGTAACGACAATCAGAACAAACAAGAAGATGTTCGTGAAGAACAGTTCCAGTGCAAGGATGGTATGGTACCAAACCCAACGCGCCTGATAGACTTCTTGTACTTGTTCGTTTTCGTTTCCTGGGAGATGTTCAACAATCGCTTTGTCGAAGGCATTGTTCTCGACTGGTTGCTCGATAAAATCCTTTGCCTGTAAACCCTTCTTGCTGAAGAAATTTCTTACATTATCAATCATACTGTTACTCCTGCCCACCATTCTGGCGTGGGACGTTTCGACCAAACGGCAAACCGTTGCTTGTCTGCTTTATAAAACTTTCGATACGACGTCACAACATCCAAGGATCCGTCGTCATTAGTAGTTATACAATCTGGATATGCCTTCATCGCGGGAGTCGGTAGAGTGAACTCGCCAGACTTGAGGTTCCTTGGAGGAGTTGCAAGTCTCTCTGCCAACTTACGTTGACAAGCATGGACCTTACCATAGCGGTGAGTGTATTCTCGACCCAGTTCCTGCCATAGGTCATACAACCAGAAATAATTCTCGAGGGATTGCCGTGCCCAGATAGCACTGGGATGATTGACGTGGCACGCTTTGTAGATGATGTTCTCGTCTGGACCGTCGAGACGCCAACGCTTGACGCGCTGTCCCGCCCGACCACGGTCTGTCCACTCCTCGCCGTCAAGGAGACGATGAGCAGTGGACAGGAGTTGTGGGTATTCGATATTCATCTTGACGACGTGCTTGTCGAGATGTTCTATTGCGGACTGTACCGCTGATTCGTTTAGGCAAAATATATTCATAACATTAATTCTCTCTCAAATCGTTCTCATAGTCAACACTTATTTCTTATCAGTTAGATCATACGCCCCCATGTATGCTCTAGAGTCTTCCGAGATATAATCTTCTTCGTCGTCTTCCGAGGTGACGACTTGGTAATCGCTCCAGTCCTCATCGTGTGGTATTGGATCTTCTTCCAACCACTCGTCAGGTTCTTCAATGGGGTGCACCTTCCCTGACCAAGATACGTCTATTGGGTGCGGTTCCTGAGGGATGATCTCTTCAACGTCAACAACGTTGTTTGGGTCGACTCGCATATTCCCGTCGTCGTAGAATATCTTGTCCTTCTTAGAACGACGGAACTCCATAGAGGCAGCGAGTAACAGCACCACAGCAAGTGGGTCGAATACTATGACCAACAGGATGATAACAAACCTGACTGCCTTGTCGAGGTATGCTCCTGCGTCCTCGCCATAGATCAGTTCTGCAATATACTTTAGTGGACCAACCTCTGCTTCCAGATCACGCACACTGCTTTCGAGCACAAACTTCTCTTCGCGCAGGGTATCCATCTCAGCATAGTATTGATCTATCTCTGCCTCTAGGTTAGAAACCAGATTGTCAGCGGATACTTCCTTGTCGCCGATCCTGCTTTGTAGCGACTGTATCTCGGTATTCGCTGCGTCGACTTCTGCTTGTGCTGATGCTCTAAGTTCTTCGATTTTAGTCTGTCGTGGTTTAATGTCGTTCACGAGGGCAGCACGTAGTGCCACGATTTCTGCCTGTACCTCCTCGGACACCTCTATCTCCTTCTCGCGAAGGGATGTGATATCTGCGTCAAGTACCTGTATCTGCGCACCAAGTTCCTCTCGACGCGTTTCCTGCTCTGCTCGGAGAGACTTAGCATCCTCGGTCCAGTCTTTCTTGACCGAACCGAATGCGCCCTTCTCAATACCCTTCTCTGATAGAGCACGAACTTCCGCGTCCATCGTTTTAATCTCGTCGCGAATACGCTCTATGGATCGCTCTTTGGTCTGCACGTCTTCCTTTACTCGTGACTGAGCAACCCCGATACGATCCTGCTGTACCCTTATGTCAACACCCAGTTGATCCCGTAGACTCTGTATCTGTGCCTCTTCGCTCGCTATGGCATCACCAATACGATCCCACGCGCTGTCGATAACTTGTTCCTGTCGTGCAATACTTCGCTCGACCGATCCGGATGTACTCGTCGAGTCGCCTATCCTTTCGATCTTTTGCTCTGTTGCCAAGACTCTACCTTCGAACCTAGCAATCTTATCATCAAGACGTTCGACCTTCGCGCCTACTTGAGATGATTCGCCTACTTGTTCGGTGTGTGCCTTGGACAGGAATCCAAAGATCCCTAGTGATGTGATGAACATTAGGACTGCCACCGCGCTAGTGAGATATGTTCTCATCAACCACGGAACCTGTGACCAGTTGGAATGTAACCACGCAGCGGTGACCAACTTTCCAACCTCGAGCACGCCACCCATGATGGCGATAGGGATAACAGATCCTGAGAAAATCGCGATAAGTCCCGCGATACTATACCATGCTGCGACTCCAGCAATGGAGAATGATGTTGCAAGTGTTAGGTATTTCATAGTTCTACTGCCTGTAAAAGATATGATTGTTTACTTTACTCACTTTAATCATTGTATGTGCCCAGTATGGGGTGACGTGTACCGCATGATACCACATGGCACCTTGCGTGAAGTCTTGCCCCGATAATCGATAGAATGTGACCGCAGATACCAACTTTGCGTTCTTCCACTCAACCGAATCATAATCTATGACTTCTGGTTTGCCGTCGCAATACCAACTGAATTGACATGCGTTACGAATGGGGACCAGTTCCCCAGTCTTCCAGGACGGATGCAACTTTGCCTGTTTGACAACGCCACAAACCGAGTCTGGGAATCTAGATGATTCGACTCGGTTCATTGTGACGTGTCCAACTGCTTCCATACCCTTAATGCCTTCGCCCCGAGACTCGTGATATATGTTCTCAGCGAGGCAGGTTATTTCGGATTCATCTTTCACGCCATAGGCATAAGAGATACTAGGGATCAATAGAAACAACAGCAGGTATTTCATGAAGTATCACTCGTCGTGATTCTCGGCGACCATGCCCATCTTCTTCAGGTCTTCGTGTTCGCCAGAAACCTTAAACATTCTTCCGTCTGCCATCGCTAGGGTCAGAACCTTATTCATGACTCTCAGCGAGGTGTTAGGATATTTAGGATGCGCAGCATATTTGAATCCTACATGAACCACTTCGCCATACAGGGTATGTCCAGATTCAGTCTTCCAAGATACGTTGCGCCCTTTGACATCTACAGGTGATGGGATTACTTTCTTTGCCTTTGCCATAATAAAATTCCTTTTCAATTAGTCTGTCAGTAAGACTTTTGCATCAGTCTTCTGAATAAAATTACCAGTGTTCATAGAGTCGCCCGTCTTGACATAATACTCTTGCGGGGTCTCATAGATGACTTCGAATACTTGCCCGACGGCATGCTCATACCAGACTAGACTGGCAGCGGGTGGACTTGTGATGACTACTTTCATGACATGAATGCCTCTAGCGAATTATAGGTTGCGTTCTTCCAAGGGTCGGAAGTGAATGGGGTGACGAATACATCAGGGATTGGTTCGCGCAACTCCTTGAATGCTCGGTGCTTCTTACTGAACAGGAATAACTTTGAAAACTTTTCCCACTCATGGGTGCCTGCCTTACGCATAGCAACCAGACGACCACCGTGTCCACCTTCGATCAGGTAGTCGTGTTGGGGCACCTCGTACTCCACTTTGGAATACTTCGTCGTTTCCCTCATAATCTTGAGTTTGATATCACTCACTTAATGTCTCCAGCAATCAACTCATCATAGGATTGTGCCACGAACTCTTGCTTGCGGTTCTGCTTGCTGTAATACAGACCAGGTTTGTCGTCACCGCCATATGTCAGAACAGTCTCGAATCCCTTCTCTGGGTCTTCCATAATCTGCTTGCCAGAGTGGAGCATTGAAACAGGATCTTTGAAGTTGACTACTTTGCACGGTTCTGAATTCGCCGCTTCTTGTGGCGTCAGGATTGCTTTATAATAATGGACTTTCATTCACTCTACCTCAGTTGCTTCCACGATTGGTTTTAATATTTGGTCACGAACAGACAAGTATGGGGCGCACTCTCCGCTGATCGTCGTTGTGTATCTGGTCATTCGCTTATACTTTCGGTCTTTCTCACTCGATGTGCTTACCACTACGGTGCTGGTCTTATCGAAGGTGAACCCCATTGCGGTGCATCCCATCGCTGCTTTGAACTGAGCATTGAGAAGAGATACATCCTTCGTGTTGCCAGATCCTGTTACCTCAGAGATAGATGGTAGGGTAGTCGCCGAGGCAAATGAACCTACAATCAGGAACGGTGCTAGTGCTAGTGCGATTTTCATACATACTTCCTTAACATGGGTGTTACCTTATTTATCAAGAGATATTGTATCTCGCCGACTCGCATAAGGACAACTTTTAGAATATTGAATACAATCAACGAGTTAGCGAATATCCGCCTGTCTCTTCTTGATTGCGGCGATCGCCTCCTCGCGCTTGTTTTGATATGTCGCAGAGACCATCATAAGACCGAAAGAAAGTAATCCATGTGTCCAGAAGAAACTACTTTCTAGGTTCAAGTAGAACAACCAGTTGAAAACTATTGACCCCAAGAAGAACAGAAAGTACAGCGCCATTGGTACTTGCAGGGCAGCAAACTGCCCCTCAGACAGACGGATCTTTCCTTCAACCTTCGCCTGCTGGACAGCGTTGTTTTGTGCTACTGCTTCGTTGTGACCCGAACAATCAAGGCACTTCCAAACGGTACGGTTGCGAGTATACGAACGACGGTTGTTTGCAACGACAGTCTTCTTGACCTTCTTTGCAGCAGTATCACTGACCATCGCAAATGCGAGGTTGCCAGCGGTAACTTTGTTGTCGGAGCGACCAGAGTTATATGACTCGGTTACCCTCTCCATCATATTCGCAGGATTCTTGATCCCACAATCGTAACAAGTCTTGCGCGCATAGTTTGCCATATTACTCTCCCTCTTCCTCAGTAGGATAACGCTCAGCAGAGACGTTCAGATACTTCACGACCAGAGGCATCATGACCTCGATGTCCGCCTCACGGTCTTCCTCAGCAACGTTCTCGCTGTGCTTCAGACCAATCATGGCACCCAACAAACAATCCAGAAGGTTTTGCATATCTTCGTTCATGCTAACGCCCGCACGCTCACGTGGGGTTGGAAACTCGATTACTTCACTCATTTCTTGCTCTCCTCAACTCAGATACTATTATCGCCGAAAGTGTAGTACAGTGGCAACAATAATAAAGGTGAATAAAAACAATAACTTACGTGGGGAAATATATTTGGATAAGGGATGTTGCGAGGAGCAGACCCATGACTCCATTCAGGAGGATCAGGGCGCGGTCGTGCCACATGATTGAGACGGTCGTCCAACCTATGGTGGCGAGAAATCCTATGGCGATATCATACTCTCGGTATTCTGGTCCAGCGGATCGGAATGCCACGCTGGTTAGTATCAGGATGGTCGAGACCCACTTCAGGTACCAGTCGATCCCGCCTGTTGTTCGCTTTCCTTCAGTCATACCCTGATCCACATATCCTTGTACATCTCGTCATCTGGACCCATGAGGGCAATAAGTTCCATGGACTGTAGCATCTCGCTCCAGCTGGAAGTTTGATAGAAGTTATGAAGTAGACCCATGTTGAGCGGGTCTATTCGGACGGTAAAAAACGAAGTTTCCATATCAATCTCACTTAACAAATGCAGTAGGTGCCCATGATTTATGCGCTTGGTCCAACCAGCGACGCTGGATATGACCACTACGACGCTGGATCGAAGTAGGCATCTCTTCATGTGCCCAACCATAACAATGCTTCAACTCATGACGAACGGTAATATCATCAGCATTAACTTTCATGAAGACGTTACAGGCAAACTCAGTACGCGAGATTTCACCAGTAGCATTATCACGATACACACGCTTAGAAGTCAGGGCACAACCAAGAGCGTTCTTGCCACAGACTTTACGAACTTTAAAGTTATCACGGACAACGTTAATCTCAACGGGATCAATCAGTTTCTCATAATCAACACCAGCAACGCCTACATCATGAGCGCCTGCATCACCCAGAGCGGGGATAGAGACAGCGAGAGCGAGAGCAGCGATTACGTTTTTCATTTTTTTATTTCCCTTTCAGACTTTATTTATCAACCTTACAAGACATATTATAGCATATGTTAAGTACAACGACAAGATTAAGAAACCTGAATGAAAACAACAACTTACGAAACCTGAATGAAATCAATAACTTACAGCGTTTTAACGTATGCGGCGATCGCCTCGATCTGTTCTGGAGTGAGTCCAGACGCCTGACTTACCATAATGGCGTTACCCTCTCCTGCCTTGAACGACCTCAGAAGGGCAGCGATGTCCCTCCCAGCGAGCGCGGGACCGATCCCACCTTCTCCTTGGGCACCGTGACATGCGCCACAGATACGGAATCTCGCCTCTCCCTCAGACATCGGGTCGGCATTACATCCCACTGATACCAGCAGGGCGAACATTGCTATCGAATATTTCATAATAGTTCCTTTTGGATAAATTGGATTAAGTCTCCCAGTTGCTCAGCAGACATCGCCTTACAGTATTCTTTCACCATTACTTCTGGACCTTGGTGCCCATCGACCTCAGGCAACCGACCATACTGGTCCTTGTATTCTGACAGGAGAAGAGACTCCATGCCATGAGCAGATAGTTTGACGGCATCACCAAACCCCATCGGGTAGTATGCCACATACAGGTGACGTCTGTTCTCTTCGCCGAACAGAGCACGAAAGTACATCCCATTCTCATAAGGATTCTTTTGTGCCAGTCCCCTCATGACAGTACCAGAGAAATCCATGGTGCGGTTGCACATGCCCCGTGCCACAGATGACCCAGCGGTTCCGATGTAGATGACTCGCTCGTCGAGATGGTCTACAGATTGGGTCGCGATCTCGCCTGTCGGGTCATACGCATACAGGTAGCACCCTCCCTGATTGTACCCATACTCGTCTTTCTTATCGAACCCGACATAGTCGCTGTCAAACTTAGCACGCTTGTCATTCGGGAAGATTGGTAACCAGTTAGTCCAACTCATATGAACAACACCAACATACCGCCTAACGTGGCACCCATTGCGATGATCACTAGCAACCCGATGAAATCATTACCAATATCGTTCTTCATAACTATCTCCATACTTGAACCACTATTCTATCGCAGTATAAGATTAAAGACAATATTCATTAAACTGAACGAAATCAACAACTTACAATAACGTTGTCCTTCAGGGAGAAGTCGGTGCCCAGCATATGCTTGGTTCTTGCCGTTGCATCGTTCGACCAGACCAGCACCTCGGGGTCATCGTACAGGAAGTCGCAGTTCTTACAATAGTCGATATCGTCGAACCGTTCCTCTTCGTGAGCGAGTCTCAGTTCTTGGTATCTCTCTCCATAAAAAACTTCTTCGAACGATTGGTCGCTCAAGTGCCCCAACACAGACTTCGCCTCGTTGGGTGGACCCAGAGTCTGACAACAGGGAGTCATCGCTTGGGTCTTGCCGTCCACACCACCAGCACGGATTGTTATCTCTGGTCCGGATGGTCGCCCACAGGTCTTGCGGTCTATAGGATTCCTTTTGTTTCCCTCTGGATCATAGTTGCCTGACCAGTTGTGCATCTTCCAGATGTACGCCTTGCTGTTCACGTGCTTGATGAAGTTCTGTCGATACTCACTAACTTCGAAGTCAATCTGGTTGTTATCGGTGATCAAGTGGTACGTGCTGAGTTCACAGGAAGAACTTGTATCTTGGATGTACCCCTGCATGTTCATGAGGTTCTGTCGAACCTGAAAGAAATTATCCACATTCATCCAAGTGTTGTACTTGGAGGGACTGTATCCAATTACAGAGACTCTAATGAAGTCAATGCCTGCGTCGATGACTCGCTTCATGTAGTCGCCTTGCAGGTTGAACCCATTGGTGTAGATGTAGCACTTCAGGTCGCGCTTCTTCACCTCAGCGATGTACTTGTCCAAGTCTTTTGCGAGTGTAGGTTCACCCGACCCCTCTAGGTTTATCTGAGGAGTGCCGTACTTGGGTACAATTTCGTCAAGTATCGCGGTGAATTTATTGAGTGGCATCTTTCGGGTCCAGTCCTTTCCTCTTCCTGGACTGGTCTGGGGGCACATCTGGCAGGTGTAGTTACATCCACCGATTACCTCAATCACTGCCCTCTTCAACTTTAGAGTGTCGGAATATTTCTTCATCATTTGCAACCGCTTGTTGTGGATGGGTGAACCATCCAGTAATAACCATTTTCCAACTGTCTTCTGTCGGAGGTGTGCCGTGGTGGGGATGTGTAAATGCCGCTGGCCATATGACTAGCGTACCTGCTTTCGGTGGGAGCAGCAAATCGTGACGTGGGAATGCAGTATGTCCACCATTCTCAACGTCGTTCATATATAGCATCCATACAGCATACCTTCGAGAAGAATTATCTCCAGGACCCTGCTCGCAGTGCGGTCCATTAAACCCGCCACCTGGGGGTGTCCGTTGAACCTTTAAGGTGAGTCTCTCTGCGTTCTGGTGCGTTTCTCTATTGGGGCGCGGGGCATCCTTTGACCACTCAGGGTGGTTCTGTCCGATGGCATTAAAGTAGAGGTCTGCGCCTGCACAGACAGCACAACGGATTCTTTCTGCGTCCTCTTGGAATCTACCAAACGTTTCCATGTTGAAACTCGCATCCCACCGCTTATTGTTGTGTTGGAAGTTCACTTCGTTTTTAGTGAACCCTCCCTCAATCGGAGTTTCTTTATCCATCCCCATTTCAACTAGGTTGGCATCGAATTTCTCGTTGAAGAGTTCAGTCATCCTTGCGCAGAAATCTCGGTCAACCCAATCCTCTAGGATTCCTATATCATGCTTTAGAACGATGTCATCCTTCTTCGCCACGTGCCTTCCTCTTCTTGCGAGTCAGATCATTGATATCCGACTTATACCCATAATGTGAACGGTCAAGGCAGTTTTCCAATCTTCTCTTTTGTGCTATCGAAGAATGGTCCATCATGGTCTGCCTAAACCGATCATCCATCATCTTATATAGGTGAGAAAAGAATTGCCTGCCATCATCGAAAGAAGCAGAGTTGGGGTAGGTGACCTGCGTAGAAAGCACGATATCGTCGGTGAACGTGATGAAGTGCTTACCGAATTGCCTCGCTATCATGTGCCACATACCATCATACCCAACACAGAAGTCACACCCTTGGATTGTGGAGTATGCCTTTTGGAATGAATCTCTATACGTCAGGCGGATGACCTCGTGGTTCGGATGCATGTCAACAAGTTTGGAATGGACGCTGCTCCAGTCCATCATATCCTTGTATGCCTTTACAGGTGTCGCATTATGCTGGAAGTCCCAGTACGCAATCGTCTTGTCGTTGGTATGGGCAGAGTCTTTCCACTCTCCCTCTGCCATCCAGAAATCGCACAGAGGATACAGCAGACCTTCTTTGGGTTTCTCTCTTCCCTTCGCCTGAGTCTGTAGGTAATACCGATGAGGATCCCTGGTGTGTCGCGCTTCGTCGTCGTTCATCAGTACGTCCACATAGGAGAACATATCAGATCCCCACACATGCTCCATCGTGACGAGTTCGCACCCCACCATACGTTCCAGCATGAGTTCGTATCTCTCCTGGACGGTCTCGGTATCTATTGGGTGAAACAACCAGTCCCCTTCTCGTGCCCAGTGGATGTACAGGTCAACTTCCACACCCTGTCTTCGTGCCCACGTGGTGGCAGTGGAGAGTATAAGGTGCATGTCACCTGCGCCCTCCCCACCTCGGAAGTCAAACTGATCAGGGAGACTCATTAGTCGCTGATTGCCACAAACGATTTCTCTATTGGTCGCTCGTCTGCTTCCTTCACAAACACGCCATCCACCATACGACCCTTGCGGTCCTTGATGTCATCCCATGCCTGTTGTAGGCACTCCGTGAGCGTCAGTCCATTTCTCTCTGCGATATTAATGAGTACCACCACCATGTCGCCGATATCGTCTGACACATCCTTTCCCTTACAGATGTTATCAGATAACTCACCTGCTTCCTGTATGAGTTTTGCGAATTGGTCTTTATCCGTGGAACCATGGACCAGGTTTCTGTCGTGGTGCCATGCCCGTATGTTCTCTGTGAGTGTGATCAGATCACCATTCTCTTTCCGATGTCTTGTATTCACTTACCGATCTCCTCTGTTGCCTTTGCGGATAATATAAAACAGATACCGCCTGTAACGAGTGGTAATAGCATTAGTGTTCCTACTCCTGCTGCCAGCATGTTCCTCTCTCCTGATTGTTTTGATGTATTTTGATGCAGTCTCGCTCCGCCGACTCCGTCCTCCGCCGTGTGGTCGTCTCGTGAAAACACGAGCGACTCATGCACGACTCCTGAACGACTCAGAGTTACTGCTTGGACTGTTGCTTCTTCCACAGATCGTTGAGCGCATTCTGTAACTGCTTGTATCCGAGTTCCCCGCCCAGTGCAGCGTCGCGCTGTACCGAGTCGAGTTGGTCTTGGTGTTCTGCCACCAGTTCCTTCAGTGCATCGACAGAGTCTCGAAGACGGATCTCCTTCGGAGAAAGATTGTCGTTGCGAGTCGTGGAGGGTATTGGACCCAGTTCTAAACAGAGGTGGTATAGTGCTTCGCGGGGTGTCATAATCATGTGTCCTTTGGTACGCGGGGGAGTATTAATTGGTCTACCTTATATAGTGCATCCTTGGCAAGGAACAACTCATGCTTTACTTCGTCATCGTACCCTGCCACAGGGGAGTCCTGTAAACGAGTCATCATGTCGATGGTGGCACGTAGCAACGAGTGAAGTGCATAGTAGTGGTGGATGTCAGGTTCGGCAGGATCTTTGATCGATGATAACAACTCATCTAGATGGGAGAGGAGAGAGTCGATCTGGTCGGGTTGGAGTTCCTGGAGTGCTTCCTGTTCCAGATAATCTTCCTCGGCAGATACGACCCTTTGTCGAAATGCATCTAACGATACAACGTTGTCAGAGTCTGTACTTTCTTTTTCCATAATGTAGTTTCCATAATGTGTTGAATCAAATCATCTTGCCAGCGAAACAACTTGCTGAGTCGGTCTTCTTTCCGATGACCTTTATCGTGCAAATGTTAGCGAGGTTGGCATGTGTTCTTTCATCAGATGGTTTGCCATCTATCAATTCGTAACCCACGATCCAAAAGAACTTAGGGGTAACGCCCTCAGCATAGAACGACTCGTATGCACGAACGTACATCGATTCGTATACGCGATAGCGTATTGGATCGGAACAGTTATTATACAGCACCTCGACATCGCGATACCCTGCTTTTGGGGTATCTTTCGGTCCTTCTAGATCGTCTGGGTGTACCATGGTATGTTATCCTTGCGGGCAGGTGGGGTGGACTCGTAACTCCACCAGGATATTTATACTCTGTGAGTCGTGCAATACCATTTTTTCTCGCAGAATATTTTTTTATATCGCATAATCCAATCGCCGTGGAGGTTTAGGGGGAGGAGTAATCGGGAGTGATCGGGAGTGACTCGGAGTCGGAACCGCTAGGGATCCTAACCTGTAACCCTTTTTCACTAGGAGTCCCGTACGAACCAACACCCCCCCCCTACCTTTAGGGGAGGAGGCACGACGCACGACACATGCACCATGAACGCACACCATGGTCCATCACTCAGGGTATCAGTCCCATCACCTTGCGTACTGCATACTCTGATGTGCCACATGACTCGGCGATAGCAGCATATGTCGACTGTCCATCGTCTGCCACCACGACTGCTCTTAACTCTTTGTCTGTTATTTCTCTATTCATTTTCACTTCCTCTTGTTTGCATTACACTACACCCAATCATATAAAGAGTGTAACAAATGATGAATGGTATTAGCACAGGGAACACAACAAACATAATTGCTGTTATGACTAGATCTTTATTCATTCTCTTTGCTCTCTATGGAATACACAGTTGCCTGTATTGTTGTCAATAGAATTAATGTTAGAAGGACAATCGCGTCAGACAGATTATGCTCCATCGGAGTCTGCCATTTTCTCTTCGACTTTGAAGTAATGATCATCTGGACCAGACGTATTGTCCTGATATAGGAATTTCTGGAGGATGTATGCGGCGAGGAGAAACGCCCCCACCACACAGACGAAGAGGAGCAGGAGAGGCATCATAGGATGTGTCCTGCCTCTACCATATACTCGTCGAGTTTGGTTGCTGCATCTTCCGAGGACATACCAGAGTCCAAGAGATCGGAATAAACAGCGTCCCAGTCGATGACCGTGTCTCCCTGGAAGGAGATCGATCTCTTCTTGACTGCTGCGCGGATCACTCCACCTGATGCGTTGGTCTTGCTACTGCTTGCCATGATTACTCTTCCTCACTACTCTTGTCAATTGATTCTTTAATCCACTTCTTGAGTGATGCTTCACCACCAAGACAGACCACTTCGAGTTTGTACTCTTCCTCGACCTTCTCAACAAGATTAGCACGAGAGATGGCGAAGAAGTCAGACGGATGCAGGAGGATCTTTGTTGCCTTGCCTGTCTCAATCCAACGCTCAATGCGCTCTCGGAGCGGAGTCTTGTAGTAAAACGATTGTGGGAGATCTGTAGTGCTCATAACTTATTTTCCTGTGTTGGATTCTTCAAATTGGTAGAGGATACCGAAGATGGTATCATATGTTTCTCTTGCGTGCTGGAGGGCAATACGGTGCTCCTCAGTGTGGGAACGTTTCCAGTTCCTTTTCGCGATCTCGAGTCGTGCTTCAAACGTTCCCTCGAGATGCGCCGTTAATGCGGAGGTGGTGATCATAGGTAGTTTGGTCCAGTCCAGCGTACATCAA
>Ga0181400_1000263_pt1 | contig 22072 bp, 28 predicted proteins | sample 23SPOviralmetaG_FD_130129 | JGI IMG/M metagenome (GOLD analysis project Ga0181400, IMG submission 130129) | Marine viral communities from the oligotrophic San Pedro Time Series (SPOT) site, San Pedro Channel, CA, USA - 23 SPOT_SRF_2011-06-22 | ecosystem: Environmental > Aquatic > Marine > Strait...
TGGTTGAAGAAGGTTATGCCGTTGCATATTATGGACAAAACAAAGATGATGTAGAAGCTGCCCATATGGTAAATAGACAACTACTAATCGAAAAAGGCATCCTCGATGGCTAAATCAACATTCAAATTAAACGATTTTCTTTCTAACATCAGGAAAAAAGACCTAGCCAGAGCCAGTCGGTTCGAGGTGGTAATGACAAGTTCATCATACAGAGGCAGCAACAGAGAAGTATCTTTGCTTTGTGAAGAAGCAGCTATTCCTGGACTCATCTCAACTTTCGCTCCCACCAAGATCGGTAACTGGACTGAGTATCGTGCACATGGTGTTGAATTTTTCGGCGACAATGCGACGCTGACCTTCTACTGCAACACTGATTGGAATGTTCGTGAATACTTTGAAGCATGGATGGGAACTACAGCTGACGTAAGATCAAAAGAAGTAGGATTCTATGATGACTATGCAGGCGAAGTTGATATCTACACATTAGATCGTGACGATAATAGAACAGGTAAATGGCAATTAAAAGAATGTTGGCCACGACTTATCAACCTTACTCCAATGAGTCAGGCATCTGACGCACCTGTTCGCGTTACGGTGACATTCACATACCGTTATTGGAATTCTGACACTCTTGATAATAGTCCATTGGGCAATATCAAAAGATTTATTAACATATTAAAAGATGGTGACCTCAAAGAAATCGGCAGAGATATCTTGGGTTTTGACATATAGGTGATACATGGGACTACCAACTATTGATGTCCCAACATTCAAAGTTAAAGTTGAATCGTTGGGCAAAAATTATAAATTTCGACCTTTCCTAGTAAAGGAAGAAAAAATCCTCGTTATGGCAAGCGAATCAAGTGATAAGAATGATATGCTTCATGCCGCACAACAAGTGATTACGAACTGCTCGTTTGATAAAGTAGATGGCGAAAAGCTGCCTATGTTTGAAGTTCAGAAGTTGTTCTTAACATTACGATCTCAATCTGTAGGTAATGTTATCGAACTGAATGCTAAGTGTGGTGATTGCGGAGAGTCTAGTGAAGTATTCTTAGATATTGACGAGGTTGATATTGTAAGGGATGATTCACATACTAATAAGATTCAATTGAGTGATGAAATCTATATTGAAATGACTTACCCAAGTGTTGAAGAGGTAGCTGCACTTACAAGGGCTGAAGAAGATGTCGATATCTATATTGTTGCTGCTAACTCAATTAGCAAGATTTTCACAACTGAAGAAGCTATCGATTTTCAATCTAGCCCACCAGACGAGCGTATCGATTGGATTGAAAACTTATCACCGAATCAGTTTGGTAAAATTAAGAACTTTTTTGAGACTATGCCTCAATTATATCATACGATTGAATTTAAGTGTAAGGAATGTAAGAAGGACAATTACCTTGTGATTGACGGATACGAAAATTTTTTCGTATAACTCTCTCTCATGAATCTCTCATGAACCTGTATAAGACAAACTTCTTACTAATGCAGGAACATAATTACTCGTTGACTGAGTTGGAGAATATGATACCTTGGGAGAGAGAAGTCTATGTTAGTATGCTAATTGAACATCTGAACAAGAAATCTGAAGAAAATAAAAAGAGATAAAAAATGGCATTACCATTATTAGCATTAGGAAGAGCAGCGTTGGGAGTTGCTGGAAGAACTGCAGCAAGAGGATCTTTAACTGCAAGGGGTGCAGCAGCAGGTGGAGTCGCTGGTTCTACTGCCGCCATCGGATTCAGCGAAATGGCTGGTCAGATGACTCAACAATCACCTGCTAGCAATGTCATCCAATTTCAAACAGGGATGAATAATATCAGTAGCGGCGGTAGTGCTGCACCTATGGCAAGAACTACTGCCACTCCCAATACAGCACCGAATGTGGGCGTAGCAGGTGATATTCAAGCTGCTACTGAGTTATCTATGGACGAACTCGCCAAGCAAACTAAGATATTACAAGAAATTGAAGGTAATACCTCGCCGCCACCATCAGCTGGTGGGCAAGCTCCGCCACTTTCAGATGAAGACGAATTAAAAGAAGCCAATAAAAAAGAACAAAATACCGCTTCTCTATTAGATAAACTGGCTAGTAAACTATCATCAGAATTAGGAACTGCTATCATAGCTTTAGGTGCAGCCATAGCTGTCACGGATGGAACAGATGTAGTTCCAAAAACTCAATCTGAAGATAATTTAGATATTCTCACTGGGGCGGGTGCTGAAGAAAAGGTTGGTCCATTTGGTGTAGAACGGGGCAAAACTTTAGCTGCCTATAATGCTAAGTTCTCAGAGATTAGCCAATACAGATTCACTTCCGATGATAAAGGTTTCCGAACCGTTGGGGCTGACGAAATGGAAGCCAATAAAGCAAAACAAGAGCAGATCGCTGGTATGATAGATGCAGCTGGTGGGTCTGATCAGGATTACCAACGGTTGGAAACTGCATTTAGGGCTGGTGACACTGATGCCATTCAAAATATTGAAGATAAGTATCGTGGAGTTGGTATGAAGGCTTCCGATGCATATCAGTTTGGCGTAGCTGCTGATAGGTTTAGTCAAGCTGATGCTGTATCAGTGGCTAGAAGAACAGGATCTGCCCTGCCAGAAGGGGGTCTGATAAATGCTGACGATGCAACAAAAGAAAAATTTATTGCGGAAATGCTCGGAAAGCAAAAGGGTATTGCAGCTCAATATTCTGCAGGGCTAGAGCAAAATGTCAATATGGACAGACGCAAAGCACTTATTGGCAGCGATGGGGTATTTGGTAAGGCAACACGTATCGATAACGTCGTGAACGAGCAGTTTAAAGAAGAAGGTATGGGAACCATGTTTACCATGCGAGATCAGAACATTGCTGATTCGATTAGAGGAGAGCTAGAAGGTTATCGAGCTGCTCTGAAAAGTAACGGTCTTGGTGAACGTGCAACAAACACTCTAGTAGCTGATGAAATCAAACGACTCGAAACTGCTACCGTTGAGGATCTAGAAAAATATACCGCACCGAAAATTGACGGTGCAAAAATTGAAACTGCTACAAGTAGTGCTGATACAAAGGCAGGAGATCCTGCTCCAGCCATTCCTCCAACGCCACCAGCACCATCAGGTGGAGCGAATGCTGATGCCCCAGTTATCACTCAAGGAATTACTACTAATAATAAAGCGCATGATGATACAGCCAAAGAATTGGCGAAGAGAACCAGATTTTTTGGGTTCATGGGATTCTAATATAAAAAAGGGGAGACCGAAGTCTCCCCTTCCATCATCCATGGAGAATGATTCCTAGTCTTCATCAGCCAATTTAGCAAAGTATGACAACGTGTCATCTTCATCGTCTGATGCTGTAGTTGTAGCCTCTTTCACAAAGATTTGGTCTTCAACATCACCAGTTTGTTCGGCGACTTTCTCAGCAGTGGTAACTTTCGCACCACCAGCCATAACCAGATTCAGTTTAGCTTTCAGATCTTCATAAGACTTGAAGTTGTCAGGGCTAACGATCTCAGCAAGTGAGTGTTGCTTTGCCCAAATAGCTTCAATTGCTTCGTCAGAATCAGCAACAGGAGTAGGGGTTGATTCAAACTCAGACTTGTCATAGTTGCGATATCCATCGACTTGACGTGCCTTCAGTTTAAAGTTTACACCTTCCCAGAAATCAAAAGGATTTACTGGATTTTCATCCTCAAACTGAGGCTGCATTACATCTTTGACTTTGTCAAAGATTTTCTTACCAAACTTGTAAAGCATCACTTGACCCTCGTTTTGAGGATTAGCTGAGTCCTTTACAACAAGAACATTGGCGTAGTATGACAAACGGCGTTTCTGCTTACGAGCAAGATCTTTGTTTGCATCAGTGCCACTGTTCCAGAGTTCACTGTTCAACTCGGAAACAGGATCCTGTTGGTTCAACGTGGTAAGCGAGTTTTCGATATACCATTTACCAGTTGGACCTTGGAATCCATGATTGAACATGCGAACCCATGGCAGTTCCTCACCTTTCGGGGCAGGCAAGAAACGCAAGACAGCGTAACCGTTACCAGCGGAATCTACTGAGAGCTTCCACTCGTTACCGTCATCTTTCTTGTAGTTGTTTTGGGGGGAGTCAATTTTTTCGACTTCTTTCATTAGATTATCGAAAGAGCCTCTTGCTTTGCGCAAGTCAGATAGTGAATTAAACGACATATTTTTTCTCCGTATAAGCGTTGTCTTCGTTGTATGTTTGTCCTGTATCAGCGGACGAGTTATTTATAAATGTTTTCACCTACATACCTCATCTTGTCTGTTAGTTTAACAAACGGACGATACTTTCTAATAAGCATTGATATATCCTTTAGAACAATATCATCTTCTTCTTTATAGCTTAAATCGAACAATTTGTCAAGCAAAACCAACGATTCAATCGTAATTTTTTTGCCGAGATATAGACGATAAACCAGAGCATGATGACCCTGATCAGCTACAAATGGATCAGAGATAGATTGTTTTTCCATCTCTAGTTTTATCAGTTCGATATCTTGTTGGAACTGATAATCTCTTCTTGCCTTTCGAGCCTTCCACTCCTTATATACTTCAGATGATTGTATGTCAAACATACCTCCCCATTTATCACCTGAGACAAAGTTAGCTACGAGTAGGTCAATAATTTCTTTCTTCTTGTAGTCACGAGCAAGTTTGCGCATCGCAATAATATCTTTGCGTTTATGGAATGCTTTCTCACTGGCTTTCACTGCACCACGTGTTTTCGTGATGTCGTATTTTTCTGTTGTGAAGTGAAGTTTCAATGCAAGATACAACTTGTAAACTTCAAAAGGATCCATTATAGAGGCAGCTTTCCTGACTTTTCACCTTTCAAAAGATTTAGATCTTCTGCCTCGACGCGAATCTTATCTTTAAGTGAGGTTGTTAACAACTTCTTAACAGACTCAACTTCAATGTTATTTTTAGAACAAAACCCGACGATTACATCAATCAGGCTGGCATTTGTATCAGCAGCCTGTTTCTCCACAAAAACGGAAAATTCAGCAGAGGTCTTGAATTGTTTTGTTATAAGATATTCATCTGTCATGTTAGATGCATCTGTTGTCATATCATTGTCAATGACTACTTTTGGCATTATGATTTCTCCGTTTCCATTCTTTAATATATTGAATAACATCGTGTGTCCTTTTAACATAAGGGTTTTTACATACTGTATGAGCAGCTTCTCCTGGTTTATCGAATTCATAAACGATAGGGTGATCGAAAGCAGCTGCGATTTCATTTATTGAATAGGGGTATGAAGAACCAAAATGTGCCTGTTTTGTTTTCTTCTGTTTGGGTTTTTGCAAAAGCGTCATAATACCTGACACCACATCTTCTACATGAGTAAAGTCTCGAGATTTCAATCCTGTCCCATAAACTTTTAGGCTCTCACCCTTTTCTATTTGATTCTTGAATGCTCTGATCACTGTGCTATATTCACCATAATCTGCTTCTCTTGGACCATAAACATTATAGAAATACATTAAACTATAATCTATGCCCCAATGCTTCTTATAAAATTCTAATACTTCTTCACACATGGCTTTACCGAATGTGTATGGATTAGAATGTGGCTCACTGTATAATGCTGATGAAGATTGAGCAAAATACAATGGAATATTATAAGTTGCAGCCCACTCACAAACATGCACAGTTGGGTTGATATTATTTAAAATACCATCGACTGGATTCTTAAAGGAAAGTCTAACCCTCGGTGTATTTGCGAGATGAATAATTGCATCACATGGAGGAGGAGTAAAATTGCAAACATCCTCAAACACATAATCCACATTACCATGATGTGTGACGAATTTACCATTACGTTGGTCATCAATAACAGTGACGTGATAGTCATGCTCAACTAACTTCTCAACTAAGTGACCTCCGATGAAGCCACATCCACCTGTAACAACAATATGCATTAGTTTCTCGGCTTATAAAATATATGAGCATCGATGCGAGCAGTCACATCCATCTTATCTGCCCAATGTGGTTTTACATAATCGGCATGGTAAAATAGTGCGCCATCCGTAATATCAAGTTCAGTCTTTAATGTTTGTTCGGCAACTGTATAGATCTGATTATACTTGCGTATGTTCTTCACTTCATCGCTCTTACCATCACAATACCAACTAAACTGACATCGGTTCTTGTATGGGTAGAGTTTTCTACTCACCGAACTTTCGTAATGTGGACTTTCGTAAACAACTTCACAGATTGTATTGGGAAAAGCATCCGACTTCACTCTGTTCATAGTCACATCAGCTACAGCGATCCACCCTGCAGTTGACTCGTTTCTCGCTTCGTGATAGATGTTTTGCGCCAAACACGCAACTTGTGGATCAATAATTGTTTTGATTCCCATCTCATTAGGCATCGTAGGATTGGTTGATATGGAAACTAATACGGCTGCTAAAGAATCAAGAAACTTCATTCATGTTCACCATCAACACGACCACGCAGGTTGGAAAATACATTGGGTGTTCTTTGAGCCTCTGCATAAGTTCCGACTGTGACAGCAAGTGCTGCCAAGATTGCGATATGACCTAAAGCTGATGCTAAAAACCCAGTCCAACTACCAATCATAATACTGAAAGCAACGACCCACATCCAAGCAAGAACTTGTAGAATCATATGTCTCGTATTAACATCGGGGATATTTTTAAGAGGACTCATATCGTGACTGAAGATATAGTTCCAACTATCATAAATATATTTTTGCATAATATAACCTTTCATAATAAAGTAGTTGAGGACTTCTGTTGCTAGGCGTCCTCTGACCCCGAGTGGCTATGCTGCGAGAGCGTAACCCTCATCTGCGAAATTATCGTTTGCAGTTACGAGTTTGTTGCGCTCTTGCGGATGGGATCGCCCGTCCGTCTCATAGGTGGCTTCCGCACCTGTTCTCCACTTACCTATTAAATACCAGTCGATCCCATTTCACCCCCATAAGAATAACGTATGGGATGGTGGAGGTGGCGGCTTCGAAGCCGCGTCCTGCATACCGTTTAGCTCGTTTCATCGAACTCTCTATTTATAGCATATTATTGTATTTTAGTCAACAACTATCTGAGGTCAAACTCAACGCCTAGCATGTGGTCAACTCTTGCAGTTGAGTCATTACTCCAGACCAATACTTCAGGGTTATCATATAGGAAATCACAAGATTTACAGTAATCGGGATAATCACCAGTTCTATGGTCTTCACGAAGTTTTTCGTATTCCTCACCCCACCAGATATCGGCGAGACTTGTATCATCTGCATGTCCGAGAACTGACTTAGCTTCGTTGGGCTGACCCATCGTCTGACAACAAGGTGTAACAGCACCCCTATGTCCATCGTTACCACCAGAGCGGATCGTAATCTCATCACTGAATGGACGACCACAGGTTCTAACGTTTTCGGCTTCACGCCCGTATTCAGGGTCGTAGTTACCGCTCCAGTTATGCATCTTCCAGATATAACCTGTAATGCCGAGTTTGTCAACTATATTTTTGCGATAGAGTTTGACTTCTTCTTCAATTTTATCATTGTCGAGAATCAGATGATATGTCGAAAGCTGACAGTCAGAGGCTGTCTCTCTTATATATTTTTGCGCTTGTTCAATATGGCAACGAAGTCTCTCAAACCCATCAGTATCCATCCACTGTTTGTATGTTTCTTTATCGTAACCAATGCAGCTGTAGCGGATAAACTTCAGCCCAGCATCGATCGCTTTCTCCATGCGCTCACCGATAAGGAAAGATCCGTTTGTGTAAATGAAACTGTCAAAGCCATAATCAGTGCATAATTGAACATACTCATGTAGATTCTTCGCCATAGATGGCTCACCAGAACCTTCCAAGTTAATGACTGGCTTACCCTTTAATTGTTTGAGAATATCCTCGAACAGATCCAATGGCATCTTACGAGTCCAATCTGCTCCACGACCCCAAGTCTGTGGACACATCTGACATGTATAATTACAACCGCCGAATACTTCAACGACTGCTCTACCCAAGTTAGGTAATGATTTGGATCTCATATTTTCTGTAATCTGATTCATTGTAAATTCCATAAGTAGATTCTTCGCCATAGAATGGTAGTAAGACCAAGGCTCTCAATTCACTCTCAGGGTCTCCTGATGTAACAATGCTTAATGTTTTATCACCAAATGATTTCAGGGGATTTCCGTTGATGTCTATTTTATATTTATGTATTATATTTAAATACGCCTTCAATGGCTCGATTAGACTATTATTATTTTGAGTCGAATTGAACAGACAGTGTGGCATTAATGTTCCTTTGTCTGCTACATACGAAATACCATATGGTGCATTAAAATAATCCTTGAAATCTTCTTCTCGTTCAAAAACTTTCTTAAATTTCACGGGTTTCCCGTATGTATTAAAGGTTAGGAATTCCATCGTTTGGTCGCGGTCGCCAAACATAGCAACAACTTTTTGTCGACCGCCTCCAGGATGTATATGCCAGTTACCTCTATCAATACCCTTTGCGTGGGGAAACCAAAGTAACCCCATTGGGTATTTAAAACTCTCTTTAAGATATATCTTCGTTAGCCAACTAAGTTTTAAGAAAGTCTCATAATACATTGGGAAATCAGATGTATCGCAACCATCTAGTTTCTTTGCGTGCCAATCTAAATTACATGACGGATATTTAGATGTGACCCAATACATAACTTCTTTATGTAGTTGTGTGGGATTGTATTCGAATTTCAAATCTCTTAAATTGAAATCTGCAAGACCATATTTTTCTTCATCGCGCTTAAACTTAAGCCAATCTTCCCAAGTTGCATCAGGTAAGGGTCTTAATTCATACATTCTCTGATTCCCAAATATCTCTTGCATTCAGTAGAATATCAACATAGTTATCACGATTCTCGACGAAGACTTGTGGTTCATCGCCTTCAACCGCAATAAGGATCGCGCTTCTGTTGATAGGAATGCCAGTTCGTTCTTCATACATGATTGCATAACCTGCAGCCTGTGCAAAATAGTTTTCAATCCACTCTTTTCTTTTTGGCTTTTTTGAAGTTTTGAAATCGATGATGCTCAGTTTACCATCAAACTCGGCAATACAGTCAACACGACCTGCAAGTCTAAGGTGATCAGAAAACAGAGCAATCTCTTGACCGTGGATGTTATCGATACGGTCTAATAATGGTCTGAATTTATCGAACATCTCTTTGTCTAAAAGAGACATATTGCTGGTATCGATTTCTTTATTGTTGAGGATATCTTCACAGAGTAAGTGAACCTTAGTTCCTCTTGTTGATGCTTGACGACTTATTTTATTTGCTTCTTCTGCACCAACACGCTGTCTCCACTGACGAATAGAATCCCGAGACAAAACACTCAGGACAGTGGTGACAGATGGATATGCTGCCCCAGATTCGGTGAAGTATCTACGACTTCCATCTGGGGCAGTTTTATCTTGCGCGAAATCAGCAAGTTCTTTCACATGTTTAAACATAATATAATATATCCTAATAACTTAAAAAAGTCAAGCGTATTCTTGCTCGTATTTTTCTCTTGCTATTATATATTCCTTGACGAGATCGCTTCTTACGATATCTTCAGGTGAAAATTCAAATATCTTAAATGATTTCATTAGTTCGGCGATTACCATAAACTTCTGTAGTCCCGACATATCGGTTCTCTTTGTATAGAGATCGGACTGTTTAAAGTCGCCAGCAAATATGATTTTACTTCTTTGACCGATACGTGTCATAATTGAGTTGAGTTCCATGTCGTTCATATTCTGACATTCGTCAACGATAATGATAGCGTCGTCAAGTGTAATGCCTCGAACAAATGAAGTGATCATCCAATCAACTTTCTTTGCTTCTTGTAGGCGTTCAAATGCTTGCTGTTTGTCGGGGAAAAATTCTTGGCACATATCAATATATGGGCGCATAAACACTTCAGTTTTCTCTACCTCATTTCCTGGAAGGTGACCGATGTCACGAGAGGCGACTGCGGAACGACAAATCACAACCTTATTGTAGTTACTTGATTTGTCAAGGATTTCCTCGAGAGCTTTGTAGAGGGCGATGAAGGTTTTACCAGTCCCTGCTGATCCGTGTAGAAGGATAGCGGAAGCTGAATCATAGGCATCATAAAATGCCTTTTGGGTGGGAGTTAGTGGGTCGAATACGTCTAAGTCATTAAGTCGGGGGATTAGTCTATTGTTTCCTTTTTTATTGTTAGGGGAATCATCTTGTATCAATTGAAGATTGGTTTTTCTTCTGGACATTATAGACCTTTTATGTTAAGGGTTAATAAATGATTATATAGAACCTCCTTTCGAAGGCATCACTTCTTTCACATTTTGCATAATATAACTGAGTATCGCTTTCGCATCATGAGAAAGCAAATAACTGTCCTTTGCAGCCTTAATACAATCGATTGTGTAACAAGGGTCTGCAACTCGTAGATCTTCTTTAGTATATGAGGTATCATGTTTGCCGAATATGTTTAGGCAAAACAAAACCATTTCTATTTCTTCTTCTGTGTAGAGATTTATGACCTTGCCGATCGGCGTAGTCTTGCGGTATGCTTTAGGGAATGTTACTATATCCGCTGTCATATTTTTATTTATCTAGGATAACTTTTTTGCCTTGTAGTCATTCAAGTATTTTATCTTTTTTTCTAATGATGGGGCTGCTCCACCGAGATCCATATAACTCTTATTCATATCTTCTAGTGTGTAACCTAAAGCTGTCCATTCATTAAAGTGGAATGGATTTTCGCCAAAATTTACAATATCATTAAAGTAAAATTCTGCAACTCTTCTGCTTGCATCAAACAGATTCATATTTGGGTTTGACCATGTAATTGTGTATTCAGAAACCGATTTTGTTAAAAAACTTTTGCCAAAAAACTCAAATTCTTTAAAATTGTGCTGGCAAATAGGAATGTCATCTGACCATATATCATCAGGTTCTACTGATTCGTAACCATAATCTTGATAGCTGTTAGAAAATACTGAATGGATATTTTCGTGCATTTTATTAGGATTAGGAATCATCAATGGATACATTTGAACTGAATTGTTGCGCCAATATTTGTTAACCCATTTAATCGTATCATCTAATGTGTTCATAGTTTCATGAGGTAATCCTGCTATCAATGCGATCAATCCTTGATAAAATCCTGTTTGTTTACGCATGTATTCATCAACTTCTAGCAATTTATCTTTAATATATTCTGGGTCTCCACCCTTACCAATAGACTTGGCACTCTCATAGTTGAATGATTCTATGCCATAAAAATGAGAATTAAACCGCATCCTAGCTAGGTGTTCTAAATCGTCGCGGTTTTTATTAGTCATGAGATCAGCCCGTATGTATCCTCCGAAATTTACATCGAATGGCAACTTTTCAACTACATCTGCATATTTTCTGATTTTGTCAGGATAATCATTAAAAGTCTCATCTGCTATATTATAGCTTGTAATACCCCATTTATCATAATTTCGTTTTAAATTATCTGAGAATATTTCTGCGTCAACTGTGTGGTCATCACGAACCCCTAGAATTGGATAAGTGCAAAACTTACATCTAAAGATACAACCGCGAGAACATTCTAGTGTCAAAGTCTCATTTTCATTAATATAATCATTTTCAGTAAAATCTATACTTAAATCCTTCATAGGGAAAGAAGGGTAATCATGTAATGTGAAAACTGTTTTTTTACTTTTACTATCATTAATTGTTATAGAATATTTTAAATCTTCTCCCTGAAGAAGTTTTAACATAGCAACTTCACCATACCCAACTATATAATAATCAGCTTGTATATTTGCTGTGTTCTCAAAAGTCTGACTGCCTGTAATTATTAGTATGTTTGGGTATTTTTTCTTTATTCTTTTTGAGATATTTACTATTTCTGGGGTTGCAATAAAAAAAGTTCCTCCGAATCCGATGACTTTTGTGTCACTTGTTATTTTTCTTAATATGTATGAATACAATTCTTCTTCAGAAAAATGTGTTACAAAATCTAACACATCAACAGTATAGTTATGTCTTCTTAGATACGATGCTATACGATGCGAACCTGTCGCTCTATTTAATGATGGTGATGAGTAATGATTTCCATTACTACCCAGTAATATAACATCCATTAAACAACTCTGACGCCATATTTTTTTTCAAACCTCTCGGCGTCAGATTTATCGTTGACCATTGGCTCACCCTTTATATTTAAAGAAGTATTTAGTAACATAGGAATACCAGTATGTTTCTTATATTGAGTGAGCAATCTCCAAAGTCCTGGATGTTGTTGCTTAGTTACTGTCTGAAGGCGGCTGGATCCATCTGCATGAACAATAGCTGGATATTTTTCTGGATCTTTCGCTTTTACTACATATTGCATATATGGGCTATCAAAGTTGCGACCAACTTCAAAATATTTCGGAGCATCAGATTTAAGTATTACTGGGGCGAAAGGTCGAAACTCTTGACGCTTTTTGATTTTATTCATAGCGTCTTTCATTTCTTGACCAGTAGGATCGGCGAGTAGACTACGATTGCCCAATGCCCTTGGACCAAACTCGGCTCGTCCACTCGCCACTCCCACGATCTTGTTTTTCAGTAGCTCATCCAGAGCTTTAGCAGCAGGATATTTACCCTCAATGTTGTATCCCAGATATGGTGTCTTCCAATTCAGTTTTTTCTTTTCTGCTGCAGCAATAGCTCCGATTGAGCTACCTGCATCTCCAGGATTTGGCATAATCCATACGTTTTTGAAATAATCGTGCACTCGACGATTTGCTAGACAGTTTAGAGCACAACCCCCCATCATCACAATATTATCTTCGCCTGTAAGTTGTTTGGTAAGTTTCAATAACTTAACTAATTCTTCCTCATAAACAACTTGTGCTGATGTTGCAAGGTCAAAGTTATCAGCATCTGGAAAGTGTCGCCTGCAACCTTTGTGAAAGTTGAACCCGTTTCTGATCATAGAGCGCATATCATTAACCCAACGAGGTCTGCCATATGCTGACATACCCATCAAGATATATTCATCTTCGTTGGGTTTTAATCCCACTCTATCAGTGATAGCAGAGTAAAACAATCCTAATGATTCTGGGTATCCCCTGTGATAAAGGAGTTTGCTGCCAAAGTTATCCCCTGTTTCATTTTGATATAATGATATAGAAGTAGTGGTGAACTCACCAATAGCATCAATAACAAGAACGGCAGCAGAATTAAATTTAGAAGTTGCAAAGCCAGCTGCAGCGTGTGATTCGTGATGGTTTCCATAATATATTTCTCCAGTATATCCCCATTGCTTCATATACTTTTTGGGATTCATCCATTTATTGGATTGACCTGCATATAATTTACGAAGTGCCTTTTTGTAAGGGTCTTCATACCAATATACAACATCGGGGTTGCCATATGATAATGCTTCATCGATCAGTTCTTGATCGAGATGAGCATCATTCTTCTTCCTGCTAAAACGTTCACTGTGACTAGCGAACAGGATTTCATCGTCTTCTATAACAGCTAATGAACCATCATGCGTTCCAGCTGCAACACCCCATTTAATCATAGATAAACGGATCTTTCTTTTGTAATTCTTTAATGCGTTTTTTAAAATCTCTTTTTTGCTTCCAATTAACAAAAAGGGTTTTGATCCATTTAAACATATTCTCGTTTCCTTAATTCGTGTCTCAACAATGATGCAAATAAGCCATGTGATTTATAGGTAGGGTGACAACATGGTGTTATATATTCTTTGCAAGGAAAATCCTTATAATATTTATCCCAAAAAGCACCATCCTTTAATTTCTCGACTCCATCAGATTTATTTTCTTGTAGGTCAATAAGCATGTGCAAAAAAGTATCATAACCTCTTGGTCTCCAAAATAAACTCCAATCTACGAGATCGACTATGTGTTTCTTTTTATCTGGCAGAGTTTCATAAAAATATTCTCTGTTAATCTGAGTGTCGAATGCTGAGACTAATAAAAGTTTTGCATTATTTACCTTGCACCAATTTTGAACTTCAGCAATATTCAAAATCGTCTCTACAACTGCCATCCGTTCAGAGTAAACTTCTCTAGCATAAACTCTCCACAATTCATTTTTATGCTCCTTATAGTTTGGGTTGGGGAACATTGAATAAAAGTTTCCCACTGAAAAATCCTTTTGAACAAAGTCAAATCTTTCCATTCCACTTAGACAATATACAACAATCTTTTCGGAAGAAGAGTCTAGATAATTAAGGTATAATTCTTTTGCTGCTGATCTATTACCCCTTCCTCTCTCACCCAAGTTTATTGGATGATAATCAGGCAATTTTTTTACCACTTGACCAACCCAACTATTGGCTCGTTCTTCTGCATCAATAGGTAATCTATGATTGCTTTCGTAAACAGCATCACCATATTTTTCATACAAATCTGGTGTAATACTTCCCTGTCCTTGCGTGAAGCTATCTCCAATTCCAATCAAAAACTTATCCATTGAAATAATCCTCATAGTATTGTTCAACTTGCAAAAATGCAACATCTGGTTCTAAAGACCGCTTCACAAAATTATCATAATTGTGAGTCAGAGTTTCTTTCATTGACTCGAACCAATCTAATTTATTATCGATCGAATCAATATATTTTAGAACATCAATGATGGCTTGCATACGTTTCTTATCATCTTCAATCTCATCATAAGATTCATCGAACCAATTTGAAAATGATTTATAACCACGTTTCTTCAAAGCCTTCAGAGAACCCATCCCCCCCAATACTATGAAAGGGTGAAAACACGAAATTGGTTTGAATACCTTTTCACTGTTAAAAACAGCTAACTCGTGTTTATAGTATTGCGGTTCACTCACAACAGTCACATAAGTTTGTAGTGCATATTCAGGATGAACTCTAGAAACATAATTGTGGGGATTTGTATCGTCGTGAACCTCACCTTTAATCCATACCTCCCTTTCAGGAAAACTACACAGACCTTTGTCAAGCAAATTGTTGTCTTGCATCAAATCAAAAAACTCTCTGCGATGGGGTCTTGGTTTTCTTTGTGGGCAGTTAAAAGCCAATACTTTTTTCCAATTAGATTTCTTATATCTCATATGTTCATTGAAATCTGGAGTAAATACTTTCTCATGATTACAAAAAATCTCCTCCTCAAAAAGAGCATAACAAATACATTTTATTTTATCTTTGATGCCACGGTCTTTGCAAAAATCTTCATAGAGATCTTCAACAATAGCATTACCAGTAAGGTAAACCAAACATTGTGGTGGCAAGTTTAGTTTAGCTAATGATTCATGAAAATAATGAAAAAGCCATTTTGGTTGATATCCTTCATGTGAATTATCAATGAGTAGGATTGCTCTGCCTTCGCGTAAATCAATTACATATTCATCAGTCAATAATTCAAATAGACTGACCCCTTCTGAAAGTCCACACCAATTTAGAGGATGCTCAATAACGCCAATAGGTATTATGTAATTCTCATCTGTGTGGTGTATATATTTAAATGGATCCGAATTGAATCGAGTAATTCGACTTACCATTGGAGACATTCTAAAACGATGTGGATGTGTAGGAATATTAAAAAATTCTCCAAAGTTTTCAAACATAAAATTCATTACATCAACCTATCTTTCCAAGTTACGGGTGTTAAATCATTTATGATTTCTAAATTATAATTGTAATCGAATGGTCTTGGTCCATTATGTTTGATATAGTCTACAGTCTTTTGTATAGCTTCTTCAGTGCTAGTCTTTGTCTCATACCCCAATAGTTTTCTTGCTTTATCGCTGCTACATGTAGCGATCTTTACCTCTTGTGGTCTGTCAGGATAATATATCGGCGGCGAGATTGCACAAGTTGCTTTCGCTACCATTTTGGCTGCTTCGTTTATAGTAATGGGGTTTTCATCTGGTCCAATATTAATAACTTCACTTTTGATTGTATGATCAGTCACCATCTTTTCTAAACAATCAACGCAATCACTCACGTATGAGAAACAACGCATCTGCTCACCATCACCATAAATGATTGATGGTTTATCTTGTAAATTACGATTAGCCATAATACTCAAAACATTTCTGTATGGGTCATCGTAGCGTTGACGCTCACCGATAATATTATGGGGAACAGCAATATTCCACTCCATACCGTGCAAGTCTGCCAGCATCTTGAGAGTTTGCTCAACTGCAACTTTAGCAATGCCATATGGATCTTCGGGTTGTGGTTTCATATGTTCTCTAAACTCAATGTGAACACCACTATCCCTCGGCAACCCCTGATTACCATAACGTGCCATACTCGAACAAAACACAAACCTTCTCACACCAGCAGCTATAGATGCGCTTATCATAGAAACGCTCGCTTCATAAATGTTTTTCGTGATGAAGGATGGGCTGAATACCGACAGCCCCTCATGTGCTGTAGCAGCTGCATGAACAACTACATCTGAGTCATCAATCAGAAACTTCATAAGATTCTGATCGCGACAATCTGCTTTAGTAAATTTCACATCATCGTGGACATTGCGGACAAAACCACCAATGAGGTTATCAACGCCAACTACTGTATGGCCATCCGCTAAAAATCTATCAGCTAGATGACTGCCCAGAAATCCTGCGACACCTGTTATAAAAATCTTCATATTCGGGAAACGTCTCTAAGAAGTTTGTATTTCTTCTCTTATCATACTCATTAAACCAATTGTAAAAGTCTTTACGACCTTCGTTAATTTTTTCTTCACCATAGTCACTTGTCTTCATATAATCATGGACACGACGAAACTTCTCATACTCAACTGTTTGGAACATTGTTGGGTCAGAGTCATCTACATTTGCTTCTATATATTCGAGACACTCGGTCATATATGGCATGAACTCGTCTTTCGGTAAGATATTCATATCATAATGCAGTGGCTCTTTTAGATATGGTGTATCGAAGCGAATGGTTCTTTGTGAATCGCTTGTGGGTATAATAACACCATCATATTTCTTACGCCACTCTAAAATCTTTTCTAGCAATGACTTGAATGTAGATACAGTTAGGGCATTGAAAGTAATCATGAGGTTTATAGGAGTCTTCGCTTGTGTCGCAAAGATATCAATATTCTTTTCCCATAAGTCTAATTTCAACCCTGTGCGAATATATTCTGCACGCTCATTCCAACAATCAATACTTGTATAGAGAGCAAACTGTTTTACTGCATTTTTCTCTCTGATCAGATTAACATTTGCAGCTAAGTTTTCTACAAATGCTGACTTCACACCCATATTACTATTCACATTCAACTCAAGGTGCGGTAAGGGATTCTTATGCAACTCCTCAAACAACCGCCATGTTGATTTGTGCATCAAAGGTTCTCCACCTGTCAGACGTAAAATTTGTAGCGTCTTGGATACCTCTGGCCACCATTCCCACCATGCTTTGATATATGGGTTATTATCTTCTTCATGTGGTTTGAACCAATCAATATCAAGTCTGTGGTTTTGGACCATATCATATGGACCAAACTTCTTAATTTCTTGTGTGTATGAAGAACTCGATACAGGGTGACAATAACCACATTTAAAATTACACTCATTACTGAACGCTAACTCTATGTAATCAGGATTTACATCAAAGTCCCAAGGTTTTGTCTCGATTTCCTTCTGCCTTTCAGGTGTGTAAAGACTACCAGATCTGATAACGCGATCTGATATATAATCCTCACCCATATCCTCAACATTCCAACAATACTGACAGCCCACACAGCGTTCCCCATCCAGCATCTGTTTACGCTCTTTTTTCTTATGTGGCGTATTATGCAATTGACTAGGATTCTCAGCTAATCCTTCCAGTGGAATCTTATGAGGTGCAGGATGATAACATGAATGGGTCATTCCAGTATGTAGATATATGGTCGTGTGATGCCATTTTGCAAAACAAAAGGTTGGGCTGAACACATCATCCATCGCATCACGCAATAGTAATGCTTTGTCTAATTCACTCATATTAGCTGCTCCCATTCAAACTGAATGATATTATCTCTTCGCCATAGATTAGGATTATCATTACGCATACCGACATTATCAATTATCTCTTGTAATTTTTCCTTATCTACATGAGGATGTAATATAGTATCATCATCAGGATATACAGTTATAGAGCCATCGTAATACTCAAATTTTCTGGCTTTTCTCGTTGATTTAATACTATATGGAATCAGCGTAGGTTTCAAAAATATATTTAAACGATCTATGAAAATCCTATCTCCATAATGATAATTCGTAAACTCCTCGTCATATCCACCAGTTGTCCACCAACTCTTCGTTCTGACACAATAATCGTTATGTGTCACATCACCAGCTTGTTCTAATTGTGAAATGAAATATTCATTATCTGCAGCAGTCATGCAGTATCTCTGTAATATTTTCGAGTAATCAAATATATCCTTTCTATCAATATCTACCATGTATGCCCACTCAGTATCAACATGTTTCATTGCTAAGTTTCTAGCACCATGGGAATTAAATCCGATATCATCTTTCACTCTAAAAAGTGATATATTTTTCATCGGGTAGTTTTTAACAATGTCATATGCTGGTTGTCGAGGGGATCCATCATCTACAATAATAAACTCATCGAAAACTTCCTCATTAAACTCCTCCTCGATGTAACGAGTCAAGCGGTATGGGTCTTCGAAATATGTTGTGATCAGAGTAATCATTTAACACCAACAACCATAAACCGTTGAAACTCGGAGTTATTTGGACCACCGCATGGAAATGAAAACTCTATCTGCACGTTCTCACATAAATTGATCTTTTTAAATTCTTCAATATTATGTGCACACCTAATATGTTCTGGGTCATCCCAGAAATTATTACCTTGCAACGCATACAAAGTTCCAGCTGGTATATTTTTCCACCAAGTTTCATATACCTCTTGAGTTACATGTTCAGTGCTGGTATTGATGACTGTATGTGGTGGATGTTCCTGTGAATATTGAAAGTGTTGCATATCATGAGTGAACCCCACAACCTTACTCGGCTGGCTGTATAGATTTTGTATCACCCAGTCACATACTGGGTCTTTATCGATAGAGACGATAACTTGTGTTTGCAAGTTGTATGAATCTTCTAATAACTTTCCAAGGATACCAAACCAACCACCGAAGATATAAACATTACCCAGATCGGTGAAATCCTCAAGCGCATACATCAAGTGACTCTTACTGGTTAGTTGACTCTCCCAGAAACAGTCCATAAATCTTTCAGCGAGATCTGGATGAAACCTAATAAACTTCATCCAGTCAGCAAGTGTCTCTGCTTTAACTTCCATTTAAATAATTCACAAAAAAATTAGCCAACAGCTGGTTATGTATTGGTCCAGGATGTTGTAAGTCTCTGGCATAATCATCATTATTCCCGTGTTGGGCTCCAAGGAATGTATTAATTGTCAACCCCTCATAATGTTCATTTGTGTCAACAATCAATAATTTAGAATCATAATAATCACATAATCCCTTGATAGCCCATAGGCTACGAGACTTAGCTATCTTTGCATCTACCTCATTCATAAACATACTCAGTTCTTGTGCGGTATAATGTTTTGATCTACCGAGAAGCCAAGAACCCAATGTAATAAAATGTTTGGGGTCTCTATTATCACTGAAATACTCTCTTCGAACTCCAGGATTCACAAACATAAAAACATATTTAGACTTTAGTCTTGGAAGCCAATATTCTAATGTTCTATAATTAGTTTCATACCCCATACCAGCAGCACCAAGATTATATGTTTCTATTCCCATCGTTTGAGAGACATAAACTGGCCAAGTATTTTTTTCTGGCAATCCTATTCCAAAAGTGCAACTACACCCTAGTGCTATTACACTATCTCGGTCATGAGTATTGGGAAAGTTATTTGCTCTGAATCCCCAGTCATTTATATTATAATCAATATTGTCTTCTGTCCAACCCATATCCTCAATCAATTTTCTTGATCTGGGGAGACTCATGTTATATTCGAAGATTTCTTTTGTATCCGAAGAATACCACTTCGTTGACCCGCCATATCGATATGTTCCGTCGGGAAGTGTTATGCTACTTTCAGGGGGATGTCTACAGATGTGGGAATGTTTCACTATCTTCTCATATTACTAATATCAATTGCCTGCTCTTTATTTATCACAGGAACTGCATTAGATTTATGCATGGTGGCGATACCTTTGATTAGATCCCCTGTATACTTTTGATCAGCTTTTCTTCCAGCTGATGCGGGTATGGTATCAGAGGTTTGAACTCCTCGCCTTTCCATGCGGTCAGGTAATTCCACCATAGAACCACGTTTAGCAACGCGAGAACCAACATCAGATAAACCCATTTTCGCCAAAAATTTCTCATGTTCTGCTTTCGCCTTTGCATGTCCTGGTTTTTTCTTCTGCTTGTGCTTGTAAACAGGCACAGAGCGTTGAATAGTATGTGTCATAATTAGTCCTCCTTATAAATAGTTCTACTATATTATGCTTGAAATGTCAAGAAAAATGTGGTGTAAAGAGAGAGAAAATGACTGAAGTAATGAACCTCATCGGAGAGTTGGGGTTTCCTATCGCAGCCGCTCTAATTGGCGGCTTCTTCATGTTCCTTACCCTCAAATATATTATGGCTGGTGTGGTTGACCAAGTGAAGGGTATTCACGGAATCGTGGGTGCACTGGATAATCGTGTCAAGACTATGAATCACGACCTGATTCGTCTCGATACGACCATGTGTGTTGTGTTAGGGATCCGACCTGACCTGAATAGAATATCCCGAGCCGACGGTAAAACTGACGCAAGGAGAGATTGATGGATGTAGTAACAGCCATCAAAGACTTTGGCTTCCCAATCGTGGCAGCTGTAGGCATGTTGTATATGATTTACTTTGTATGGAAAACCATTACAGAGAAAATCGAAACAAGTCTCGGAGCAGCGCACACAACTCTCATAGGATTGATAGACCGTATTCGTATGTTGGATAACGACATTATCCGACTACAACAAAAGTTAGATACGGCGATTGAAGTTAAGAGGCAGGAAGATGAAACAGAAGAGTAAAGACATGCTTCGTAAATCAGTTGGACCAAATATCTGGTCGGGCATAGATTTGTGGAAGGCGTTTATCGCTGGTGTAGCAGTTGGTGTTATAGTATTCTGGGCAACAGATGCTATGAGTGCGCCAAAGGAGTTTGGATTTAACTCACCATCATTTAATGGTGTGAACCAATCTTCACACTACCTAACAATTGAAAACCAAGAAACATCTCGCAAAGAAGCATTGAAACAAGAAATCGAAGACCTAGCTAAACAAGCTGAAAGAGACGCTAAAAATACAACGCTCGCAAAATTTATACGGAATGTTGAAAGCAGAATCTATTCTACTTTATCTAGGCAGTTAGTTGAGAATATGTTCGGAGAGAATCCTCAGAACGAGGGATCTTTTGATATTGAAGGCACTGGCATAGTATATGTCAAAGATGACGAAGAAGTGGAGTTGACAATCACCGATGAAACGGGTAAAGTCACTGTCATTACTGTTCCTATTGGGGACTTTGGTATCTAGTTGCACTTCCTGGAGTGGGAAGGACTGGGAGATACCTGTTGTCGAGAAAGCAACGGTTCAACTAACATTACTTGAACAACAGCTGAAAGACATACATCCCCCAATAAGACAGCCATCTGTAGCAGTGTATAGATTCACTGATCAGACGGGACAGAAGAAACAAAACGCTAATGGCGGCACGTCATTTAGCACCGCTGTAACACAGGCTCCAGATGTATATCTGATAAGGGCATTAACACGTGCAGCTGAAGGAAAGTTTTTTAGAGTCATCGATCGCCAAGTGTTGGACGATCTGACCAAAGAGCGTCAGTTGATTAGACAGACGCGACAAAGTTATAAAGGTGAGGGTTCTAAAAAACTTCCTGCTCTTACCTTTGCTGGTATGATTATCACAGGTGGCATAGTTGGTTACGACCATGCTACAGATTCTGGTGGTGCTGGTGCAAGATATCTCGGTATTGGATCCAGCAGAGAA
>Ga0181400_1000265_pt1 | contig 22059 bp, 21 predicted proteins | sample 23SPOviralmetaG_FD_130129 | JGI IMG/M metagenome (GOLD analysis project Ga0181400, IMG submission 130129) | Marine viral communities from the oligotrophic San Pedro Time Series (SPOT) site, San Pedro Channel, CA, USA - 23 SPOT_SRF_2011-06-22 | ecosystem: Environmental > Aquatic > Marine > Strait...
CGGCAAGCCGGTCATAACAAAAGACGGAGTAACCGTTGCCCAAAGCGTAGTCTTATATGATCCGGTTGAAAATATAGGTGCCACCCTAATTAAGGAGGCAGCTAGTAATACAGTGAAAGAGGCGGGAGATGGTACCACTACGGCTACCGTCCTCGCTGAATCATTATTAAAAGAAGTAAACAAAGAAAAATATGCTGATGAATCTATTAGAGAAATCAAAGCAGGTATTAGTTCAGGCTTGGAGAAAGTTATACAACATCTTGAAGACAGGGCTATTGAGGTTGAAGGGAGCATGCTTAGCGCTGTTAGCGCGATTAGTTGCAATAATGATAAAGCCCTTGGAAGCATTATTGCGGAAGCTTACCAAAAAGTAGGTAAGGATGGTGTCGTACTTATGGAGGAAGGTGACACTGATGAAACGCATGTTGAGTTAGTTGACGGGGTGCAGTTTGATTGCGGGCTTACGTCACCGCACTTCGTCACTAACACTGATAAACATCTAGCTGAGCTAGAAAACCCGTATGTACTTATAGTATCTAGTGAGATACCTAATGTGCGTAAAATACAAGGCGTACTAGAGCATGTCATTAAAAAGGGGCGCGCTCTCCTTATTATAGCACCAGTAGCGGCAGGTGTTAAATCTGCACTTATGATGAATAAGGTAAAAGGCAATATTAAAGTCAACGTCGTAGATTTACCGGGTTTTGGGCCTACTAAGCAAGACGCTACAGAGGATTTAGCTATCATGACAGGTGCAACGGTGATAAATGAGGAGCTTGGAGATGATCTAGATCTTATTAGCACAGAACATCTTGGTGAAGCTGAGTATGTAGTAACTAGTGATAGTAACACTGTTATTACTCTTGAAGAAATGACAGATAAAATCAACGAGCGCATAGAGCAGGTGGCAAATAAGATAGCTGAAGAGAACAACGGATTTATTAAAAAGAAACTAGAAGAGCGTTTAGCCATGCTATCAGGTTCTGTAGGTATAGTTAAAGTAGGCGCAGGGTCAAAGGTAGAGCTCAAAGAAAAGAAAGACAGGGTTGAAGATGCGATATACGCAACTAAGGCTGCATTAAAAGAAGGTATCATACCTGGCGGCGGTTCAGCACTCTGGTGGGCCTCTCAAAAAATTTCTCCCGCTAACGCGGGTGAAGAGATACTGCTCGAAGCCATACGATCTCCCTTTTATACTATACTGGAAAATGCTGGTATAACAGGTGTAGTTTGCGATGATCAAGAGTACTGCGGCATCGATGTTATAACCGGTGAGTGCGTAGATATGATTAAAGCAGGTGTAGTAGATCCGGTGCTTGTTACTAAGTCTGCACTAAAGAACGCTGTATCAGTAGTATCAACTATTATATCAGCAGATTGTGTAATTTCAAACGCTAGAGCAGATGAAAGCAATAAATGATTACATAGTAGTAGACGTAGAGAAAGTAGGTCCTAAGAAAGTTGGTGGCTTACTTCTTACAGAAGAACTAGACGAAAGCAATAGGTATATTAAAGCTACAATTATCTCTACAGGTAATTTAGTTGAAGGCCTAAAAGATAACGATATTATATATTTCGACAAACACGCTGGGCATGGTATAACCTGGGCAGACACAATGTACCATGTAATCCGAGCAAGAGATGTAGTGTTAGTGGAGTAATTACTTCACTAAACGTGTGATATATATATTAGACCTAAACCTTAAATCATAAACCTTAAACGGTAAATCATAAACAATTAATATTTAAAAAAACAATTATGGAAAAAATGCTTTATTTTAGAGATGCCGCGGACACAACTTTTTGTGTACCAGTATCTCGCATGACTAAAATGGAGACGACTAACGGCACAACTGTCGTTATGACGTTCTTACCAGGTAATAACGAACTTAATGCTACTGCTGGTGGTCTTAAAGACATTGTTACTATAACGTTAGTTACTGCTGACACTGAAAAAGCTTGTATGCACGACATCTTGTCTACTATTAATGCTACTCACTCTGATGGGTTTATTGAAATAGCGGACGATGTTACTGGAACATTCTGTTCTAGCACTATAGCTTCAATCGCAACTACTTTAGATACATAATCTAAGTGCGATTAACAGCGCAAGATTTGCGTGATATGAATATCCTTAAGTACTACAGGCTCACGCGTAAGTGGGCCTGTAAGACTTATGGGTTAACTGATGCTGATCTAGAACTACTTATATATCTAGATCATAAGGGTAGATTTACCCGAAACGAATTTATCGAGGGTGCTTACACATATTCTTGGGATAAGAAAAGGTGGGAGAAACTACGATCAGCTGGGTGGATAGAGGTTTGGCGACATAGAAACAGGACTAGTATTAAGTACTCTGTATTCAAGACGTCGTTTAAATGCTCACAGCTAGTGACACGAATATATCGCATATTGCTTGGCGAAGAAGATCTACCGACTTCTGAACGTAGCGTATTTTTTAACAACACATCGTATACAGATAAAGTCTACAACAAAGCAATAGACGATATGATACGAGACAAAGATAGATAACATGGCATTTAAAATGAAAGGTTTTTCAGGATTTAAGCAAGGTCATACAGATCCTAAAAAGAAGAAATCAGCTAGCACTGACGCAACGTATAAACGAGGAAAGAACGAGACAGATGAAGAGTACTACGAAAGAACTAAAGCCCGTCGTGAAGCTGGGGGCGGCCGGCAAAAAACAAATGTAAAATCTGCTGATGGAAAGTATGAGGAGTATCCTGCGACAATGAGTGTAATAGATCAAATAACACGTCAGGATGATGTAGTACATAGACCTAGGTCAGATGAAGATGCTTTTATTCGAGATACAAAATTATACGGCCAAAAAGCTGTTCTCACTAAAGAAGAGATTGCAGCAAGAAAAGCAAAACAGCTACTTGGCAAATAATCATGGCATTCAAACTTAACAGGTACAAACCTCTTCCTGGTATTGCTAGAAATGGTGAGCTTAATAAAAAGCTTAACATAAAGCGTAAAGATCTTGAAAAAGGTGTAGTTGCTGAAGCTGTTAGTGAAAGTGAAATTGTTGTAGATAAAAACGTACCTAGAGACAGTAAGCTATACAAAGAAGCTATAGCTCACGAAAAAGTTCACTGTGAAGAAATGGCTAGTGGAAGAATTGCTTATGGAGATGACTGGGTTAGAAGCGACGGTAAAACGTATGCTAGAAAAGACGGTAAAATAAAATACAACGGCAAGTGGTATCCAGAAGGAGATAAAGCTTTTCCTTGGGAGAAGCGCGCTATGAAAGCAGAAAATAATGTTTGAAATATTTAAAGATACAAACGATTGGAACGAGAAATCAATCATAGGTTTCGTAGCCTTTGGTATAATGGTTATCGTAATGATGTTAGACGCGGTTTCTGGATTTACTGGAACTGATTTAGTAATTAATAAGTTTGTCTATGACTCTTTTGTCTGGGTGGTACTAGGGTCCTTTGGCATCAGTGGTGTAGAAAAATTCGCAAATAAGAAATAATATGGCATTTAAAATGAATGGCTTTCCAAAGCATAAAGGAGCTAAGGCGCACGTAGGTAACCGCAGAGGATCCGCGGTGTTTCAAAAGCAATTTGCATCAGCTTTTACAAAACCAGGTGATCCTGAAAAAGAAGGTAAAGTAGTCACTGTTGGAGAAGATAAGTGGGAAGACTGGCAAAAGGGTAACACCGTAAAGGGAGATGACGGTGGTACTACAAGAACCGATACTAGACAAGGAACGCGAGACACAACTACTTATACTCCACCCGCAGAATTTGACCCCGACTGGTATGCTGGCCTAACACGTGAGCAGCAAATAGAGGCAGATAAAAGATACAGAGAAAAGAACACGAAAGTAACAACAGAAGATTTATTTGACGAAAGAACTGAAGAAACAGACCCGGTGGAAGAAGCCAAAGGAAATTTATATGGTCGTGGAGGAACTTCCAACGTAAGAGTTCACGGAAGTGGCAGTGATGTAGGTTACACTGGTAGTATGGAGTACAACCCCGAGCAAGATTATCATATGGATCAAGCGATTAGTAGCTATGTACCAGAGGTTTATAATGAATCTGGTAAATACCAAGGTCAAGGCGAAAGAGTTAACTTTAAGGACTTTGATTTTTATGGCGAACCTGAGTTCCAGCAGCTACTAACAAACCTTAATTTTGAAATGGCGGTAGCTGGTGGTGGTCGTGATGCAATGCATGGAGCTAGAGGCTCTGAGTACGGAAAAGCACTTAAAGCGATAGCGTCAGCAGACGATAAGCAAGCTGCCTACGAGCGAATAAAAAAGGACTTTCCTGAACTTGTTAAAGAAGGAGATTCAGCCAAAGGTGTAAATCCTTTACAAAACCAAGGTAGTGGATCGTTTGCTACAAGTAATCAAGCCAGAGATGCCGCCAGCAGAGGAAGTGGTTATAAGAAACGCAGAACATACTAAATGAACTTCCTTAGTAAAGTATTTTCTGGAGGCGCGACTGAGCTTGTTGAAGGAGTAGGTGGGGTGCTAGATAACCTTATTACATCAAAAGATGAGAAGCTTGAAGCTAAAAGAAAGGTAAAAGAATTAGTAGCCAATTATGAAATTGAGATGGAAAAGAATATTACATCTCGATGGGAGGCGGACCTTAAGTCTGACTCATGGCTCTCAAAGAACGTAAGGCCATTAACCCTTGTGTTCTTAATAGTATGCACGATGCTATTGATATTCATTGATGCTGGTGCAATCAGTTTTAACGTGAAGGATTCTTACGTGGATCTTCTTCAATTAGTATTAATAACAGTGATCGGTGCGTACTTCGGTGGTAGATCACTAGAAAAAGTAAAAAAATAAAATGGGAATTAATTCAACAGGCACAGCCTATAACTTTGGACAGTTAGGCAGTGGTTTCGTAAATACCACAGGGGCGTTTACTCCTCCGACTGGCAAGGTTATAGTAGCTATAACGTTTCTAGTTGACAATCAAACACTAGCTGGACTAGTGGCAGACACTGGCGCTTATACAGCAGCTGACGGAAGCGAAGGAGACGCTTACTTCAGCCACACCGCGGCAGTAGCAGCCAATGGTGGCGGGTCTGATCCTACAGATTCAAGCACTAAATTTCCCGCAGGTATGACTATCTATGGAAGATGGACTAGCCTTACTTTAAGCGGCGCTGATGCTGACGGCGGAGTAATCTGTTACTTTGGTTACTGATGTCTTTAGGCGGCGCTAATAACTCTGCTCAATCTAGGGGCAAAAATAAAGCTGTAAAAGTTAGGAGGACAAAGCAGGTTAAAATAGCTAAAGACTATAACTCTTTCCTGGGTACAGCCTCTCCTGAAAATAGGGCTGCGTGTAGTACCTCAGCTGCGGTTGACCAAACTTACTATCACAACGGTACCGGCTCAATACCAACCGTGGGTGATTTAGTTTACTCAACAAAACGAGCTGGTTCAAGATACTTTCTACCAGCGGGTCACTATAAGATTGGCCCTGTAAGTAGAAAGTACTATAACATAGAAGTAAATGCGTCTGGAGCTGTTGCAGCTAGACTGACGTGTAGATAAACAAACAATTTTAATTTAATATAATATAATTATGGGAAAAAAGAAAAAAGAAAAGGTCGTAGACCTAAAACCAGAGAAGATCTCTGACGAACAGTTACAAGAACTGCAGAATGTAGTTTCAGCAATTAATAAACTACAGTTTGATATTGGCACAATGGAAGTTCAGAAGCATAACGCTCTGCACGCTTTGTTTCAAGGTAACGAAAAACTTACTGATATTCAAGAGAAGTTTAAAAACAATTACGGCACGAATAATATTAATATTCAAACAGGCGTAATAAACTACAAAGAAGATGAGCCATCTGATTCGTAAGATCACGATAGGTAAGGATTACAAAAATGATGCCATGCATTATGCCGTGGGGCAAGAAGTGTATGGCGGTCATACAATCTGTGATATACTAGAAGAAACTGATAAGTACTCTATATATATTAGAAAAAACAAAACAGTTATACCGTGGAAAGATTTTAATAAAAACATGGCTATATCTGTAGAATATAACTTAGAATACTAATGCAATCGCTTTACAACTTTGTTGTAGAGCCTATAGGTGAAAGATATAACAATACTACTAAAGTAGGCGATAAAGAGCTTATATTGAATACTGAAGTATACAATCATGAGCACGTAAATAGATTAGCTAAAGTTATATCTGTACCAAAAATAGGTGATACAGAAATACAAATAGGTGATACTGTTGTGGTTCACTTTAACGTATTTAGGCGATGGCACGATGTAAAGGGTAAGGAAAGGAACAGTAGATCGTACCACAGGGAAAATAATTACTTTGTGAACCATGATCAGATATTCTTGTATAAGCGTGACGCTGAATGGATATGTCCTCAAGGCTATTGTTTTGTGCAACCTATCAGGGATAATAACAAACTAAGTGTTGATACTGAAAAACCTTTGGTTGGTATTATTAAACATACTGACGGCAGAGCAGAACTAAACTCTTTAGTAGGTTTTAGACCTGGCATAGAGTGCGAGTTCGTTATTGATGGCAAACGTTTATACCGTGTACCATCTCAATTTATTACAATTAAATATGAATATCAAGGAGACGAAGAAGAATATAATCCAAGCTGGGCACAGGGCGGTTGAGGAATTAATCAAAGTAGCTAAAGAAGCTATTGTTGATTCAGATGACGATATATCAGCTGACAGACTCAAGAATGCCGCTGCCACAAAAAAGCTTGCGATCTTCGACGCCTTCGAGATATTAAACAGAATCCAAGAAGAAGAGAATCTTTTAGAGGGCAAAGCGCCTGAAGAAAAGAAGGAGAGAGTGTTCAAGGGTTTTGCTGAGGGTAGATCTAAATAATGTACGAACAGACTTTATACAAGATAGTTGAACCTATAAAGAAAACCACTCTTGCTAGATTAAACAAAGGCAAGAAGTGGAAGTATGGTTATAACAAAGAGCATGATTTAGTTGTTCTTTCACATAACGGGGTTATAGGTGATATATACGACATACAGGGTTTTAAGGTAGCTTTGCCTAAACCACCTAAAGATGTGTTTAAGCACGAGAAGAATAAGTGGACTAAGATAGAATACCCTAAAGAACTATCTCGCATTAAAAACATATTCGACTGGAGAAACTATCCAGACGAACAGAAAGAAAAGTGGCACGACTATATTGACGAGGAATTTAGACGTAGAGAAGAAGGGTTCTGGTTCACTAATAACGGAATACCAACATACATAACAGGTACGCACTATATGTACCTACAATGGAGTAAAATTGACGTTGGCGCACCAGACTTCAGAGAAGCCAATAGACTGTTCTTTATATTTTGGGAGGCTTGTAAAGCCGATAAGAGATGCTACGGAATGTGCTACCTTAAGAATCGTCGTTCGGGATTCTCTTTCATGAGTTCAGCTGAAACAGTTAACTTAGCCACTATATCAAGTGATAGTAGATATGGGATCTTATCTAAGTCTGGTGCCGATGCGAAGAAGATGTTTACGGACAAAGTGGTACCTATATCAATTAATTACCCCTTCTTCTTTAAACCTATACAGGATGGTATGGATCGTCCAAAGTCGGAGTTAGCGTATAGAGTTCCTGCGAGTAAGTTTACTCGCAAGAAAATACAGAGTAATGAGAAGCTGGAGGAGTTGGCTGGTCTTGACACAACTATCGATTGGAAGAACACTGGCGACAATAGCTACGATGGTGAGAAGCTTAGTTTACTAGTGCACGATGAGAGTGGTAAGTGGGAGAGGCCTGATAACATATTAAACAACTGGCGAGTAACAAAGACTTGCTTAAGACTTGGAAGTAGAATTGTAGGGAAATGCCTTATGGGATCTACTTCAAACGCATTAGATAAAGGAGGTAGTAACTTTAAAAAGCTATACAATGATTCTGACGTATCAAGACGAAATGCTAATGGACAAACAAAGTCTGGGCTTTATTCTCTCTTTATCCCTATGGAATGGAACTATGAAGGATTTATTGACGAGTACGGACTTCCAGTCTTTGATAATCCATGTGATGCAAAACGACTGGGACCAGACGGTGAATTAATAGATGTAGGTGTTGTTGAGCATTGGGACAACGAGGCCGCGGGATTAAAAGACGATCAAGACGCATTAAACGAGTTTTACAGGCAATTTCCACGTACTGAGGAACACGCGTTTAGAGATGAGACTAAAAATAGTATATTTAATTTAATTAAGATATACGAACAAATAGATTACAATGAGGGTAGTAGATATAACTCTCACACAACAACTGGTAGTTTTGGATGGGTTAACGGTGTCAAAGATACTGAAGTTATATTTTATCCAGATCCTTGTGGAAGATTTAATGTAACTTGGGTGCCACCATCTCACTTGCAAAATAAACAAGTAACTAAAAATGGAATTAAATACCCTGGCAACGAACACATGGGAGCTTTTGGCTGTGATAGCTACGACATTAGTGGTACTGTTGACGGTCGCGGCTCGAAAGGTGCTTTACACGGATTAACGAAATTTTCAATGGAAGACGCGCCTTCAAGCACGTTCTTCCTAGAATATATAGCAAGACCACAAACCGCGGAGATGTTTTTTGAAGATGTCTTAATGGCGCTGGTGTTTTACGGCATGCCGTTGCTAGCAGAGAATAATAAACCAAGATTACTATACTATTTGCGCCGTAGAGGCTACAGAGGTTATAGCATGAACAGACCAGATAAGAACTGGAAAAAACTTTCTACAGCAGAAAGAGAGGTGGGTGGTATACCAAATTCAAGTGAAGATATTAAACAAGCTCATGCCGCAGCAATTGAAATGTATATTCAAAACCACGTAGGTCACATCGATGATGGTAACTACGGTACGATGTACTTCAATGAAACACTAAACGATTGGGCTAAGTTTGATATAAACAAACGAACTAAGCACGACGCGTCGATAAGCTCTGGTTTAGCTATTATGGCTTGTAATAGACACTTATATGCGCCAAATGCAAAAACAGAAAGATCACCTTTGAATTTAAATATAGCTAAATACGATAATAAAGGGTTTACATCCCAAATAATTAAATAAAGCATGGCTGAGTCAGTATATGTTAATTTTCCATCACAAGCGGTTCCTGACCTAGAAAAAATGAGTTCAGAGTATGGACTCAAGGTGGCTAGAGCAATAGAGCAAGAGTGGTTTAAAGACACGCATAGTAATAGATATAGAAATACGCAACATAAGTTTCGTGATCTTAGATTATACGCTAGAGGCGAGCAGTCTGTACAAAAATATAAAGATGAGTTATCTATTAACGGTGATTTGTCTTATCTGAACTTGGATTGGAAGCCAGTACCAATTATACCTAAATTCGTGGATATAGTGGTTAACGGTATGTCGGAACGTATGTTTAACGTTAAGGCTTACTCTCAAGACCAGTACGGCGTAGATAAGCGTACTGAGTATATGGAATCTATGATGAGAGACATGGATACTAAGGTATATAACGACCAAGCAGCAAAGATGTTTAGCATGGATCTTTACGAAAACAGTAAAGAAGAGTTACCAGATACTAAAGAAGAATTAGAACTGCACATGCAGCTTAATTATAAGCAAGCTGTTGAAATCGCAGAAGAGCAAGCTATTAACGTTTTGTTAGAAGGTAATAACTACGATCTCGTTAGACGTAGAATGCTATATGATTTAACTGTATTAGGAATAGGTTGTGTAAAGACAGGTTTTAATTGGAGCGAAGGAGCAACCGTAGAGTACGTTGATCCAGCTAATTTAGTTTATTCTTATACAGAGTCTCCATACTTTGAAGATATTTATTATATAGGTGAAGTTAAAACAATACCTATTAACGAGCTAGCTAGAGAGTTTGATGATTTAAATGAAGCTGATCTTAAGGAGATTCACGATAATTCCACTAGAAGATATGGGGTTACTAGAAAAATAAAAGAGTCAGACAATAACAAGGTTCAGGTTTTATATTTTAATTATAAGACTTATATGAATGATGTTTACAAAGTAAAGGAAACTAAAACGGGTGGATATAAAGCTATAGAAAAAGATGATTCTTTTAATCCTCCCGAAGACAAGCAAGAAGGTTACAGTAAACTTCAAAGAGTTGTAGAGGTTGTTTTCGAAGGAGCTATCATATTAGGTACAGACAAATTAATAAAGTGGTGTAAGTGCGAAAACATGATGCGTACGAAATCTGACTTTAACAAAGTTAAGATGAACTACTCGTTAATAGCCCCAAGAATGTATGAAGGCCGTATAGAGTCTTTAGTCGGTAGAATTACAGGGTTCGCTGATATGATTCAGCTTACACATTTAAAGTTACAGCAAGTAATGTCGCGTATGGTGCCCGATGGAGTATACCTTGACGCAGATGGACTTGCTGAAGTCGATTTAGGTAACGGCACGAATTACAATCCACAAGAAGCGCTTAATATGTTCTTCCAGACTGGTAGTGTTATTGGTAGAAGCTTTACGGCAGATGGTGAACAAAACCCTGGTAAAATACCTATTCAACAAATATCTAATGGACAAGGCGCCGGCAACAAACTACAAGCTTTAATAGGTAACTATAATTATTACTTGCAAATGATCCGCGATGTAACGGGTCTTAACGAAGCGAGAGATGGTAGCATGCCTGATCCAAAGTCTTTAGTCGGTGTTCAAAAACTAGCGGCCGCAAACTCAAACGTAGCAACTAGACATATACTACTTGGGTCTATGTTCTTGACCGCTGAGGTTGCTGAGGCTCTATCGCTTCGTATATCAGATATATTAGAGTACTCACCAACAGCTGACGCGTTTGTTCAATCAATAGGCGCTCACAATGTGGCTACGTTAAAAGAAATGAACGAGCTATATTTATATGACTTTGGTATATTTATAGAGCTAGAACCTGACGAAGAAGAAAAACAACTACTTGAAAACAATATACAGACTGCTTTAGCTCAACAGTTAATAGATTTAGACGACGCTATAGATATACGTGAAATAAGGAATGTAAAACTAGCAAATCAACTATTAAAAATAAAGAGAAAGAAAAAGCAAGAGCGTGATCAAAAAATCCAACAAGAAAATGCGAAAGCTCAGGCAGACGCGAATGCACAGGCTCAACAAGCCATTGCTCAAGCTGAGATGCAAAAAAATCAGGCAAAAGCTCAAGCGGACACGCAATTAGAACAAGTAAAGGCTCAATCAAAGTTAACGCATCTTCAAGAAGAAGTAAGACTTAAAAAAGAGCTTATGCAATTTGAGTTTGATTTAAACCAAAGCTTAAGAAACCAGGACCGTATAGAGAATAGAAGTTTAGAGGGTATGAAAGAGCAGGGGAAAGATAAGCGAGAAAAAATGAAAGCAGACACTAAAAAGTTTGAATCTTCAGGTAATGATATACTTGGAGGCGGAATGGGTTTAGATAAATTCAACCCACAAATAGGCAATTAATTATATAATATTTTATCATGGAAAATAACCAAACAGACCTTGAGGATGTAATCCACCAGGTTGAAAACGAAACACCACAACCAGAGGTTGTAGCGGAAGAAGCCGCACCTCAAGAACCAGAAGTTGATCTTGAAAAATTTGAAAGCAAAGACGACCCTGGTGTTATTAAAGTAGATTTAAGCAAACCACCAACTAATGAAGTTGAAGAAAGTAACGCTAACGACCCAGGAGTGGTTAGAAGCGATGAAAGTCCCGAGCCCACACAAGAACAAGAAGAAGTACAATCGCAAGGAGAAGTACAAGGAGAAGTACCAGCATTAGAAGAAGTAACTGAAGAAGAGATCATGACTAAAGAAGAGGTCATGGAAGCTCTTGATGAAACTGAGACTACTGGAAAATCACTCCCAGAGAGCGTGCAAAAGCTTGTGGACTTTATGGATGACACCGGCGGAGATCTTGAAGACTATGTTAAACTCAATAGAGACTTAGAGTCTATTGACGATCAAGACGCATTACGCGAGTACTACAAAAGCACTAAACCTCATTTATCTCAAGAAGAAGTAGATTTTTTGATGGAAGATCAATTTGCCTACGACGAAACTATAGATGATGAGCGTGATATAAAGAGAAGAAAATTAGCCAGAAAAGAGCAAGTTGCTGAGGCTAAGACCTACTTAGACGGGCAAAAGTCTAAATACTACGAAGAAATTAAAGCTGGAAGTAAGCTCACAAATGAGCAGCAGAAAGCGATTGATTTCTTCAACCGATACAATAAAGAGTCGGAGCAAAAGCAAAAGTTAACAGAACGTCAAGTTTCTGAGTTTCAAAAAAAGACCGACAAGGTTTTTAGCGACAAGTTCAAAGGTTTTGAATATAACGTCGGAGAGAAGAAATACAGGTTCAACGTTAATAATGCAGATCAAGTTAAACAAAACCAAAGTGACATTAACAATTTCATCAAAAAGTTTTTGAATGAGCAAAATACGTTAGAGGATGCTAAGGGTTATCACAAAAGCTTGTATACTGCAAACCATGCTGATGCAGTCGCTCAACACTTTTACGAACAAGGTAAAGCAGACGCTATAAAAGAAAGCGTAGCTAAAGCCAAAAATATTAACACAGACCCAAGATCATCTCACGGTGTTGTTGAGGCAGGTGGAATTAAAGTAAGAGTTTTAGGTGATGACAGTGACTCTTTTAAGTTCAAAATTAAAAGAAATAAAAAATAACATTTAAAACTATTTAAAAATGGCAATTACGGCAAGAACGTCGTTTCAGGCTGCTCCAGCGCAGCAAGTTACGTCGGCAAACTATCTAGACATCCAGAATAACGGATGGGCTCAGCAGTATCTTCCGGACCTAATGGAAAAAGAAGCAGAAGTATACGGACAACGTACTATCTCTGGTTTCCTTTCTCAAGTTGGTGCTGAAGAGGCTATGGCAGCTGATCAAGTTATCTGGACAGAGCAGGGACGTTTACACCTATCATACGAGTGTGATATGGTAGATGTTACTGCAAGTACAATTAACATCACTAAGGACATTGATGGTGTAGCAAGAACTACAGACCACGGTATCCGTGTAGGTGACCAAGTAATAATCTCAGGTGGATCTGGTCCTACTGTTACGGCTCGTGTAAGCGTTGCTGCTGCAGGTAACCAAGAAATTACAGTACAGCCTTACGGCTACGCGCATATGACTAACGCAAGTTACGTAAATGGCGACGACACTTGTAAGATCTTAGTATTTGGATCTGAGTACGCTAAAGGAACTGCATACCTTGGTGGACGCGCTAACAAGCCTGCATTCACAACATTTACTAACAAGCCGATTATTCTTAAGGACATGTACGAAGTATCAGGTTCTGATGTATCGCAAGTTGGTTGGGTTGAGATCTCAGGTGAAGACGGCGAAAGCGGTTACCTATGGTACCTAAAAGCTGAAAGTGAGACTCGCTCTCGTTTCGGTGACTACCTAGAGATGAGCATGATTGAATCTGAGCTTACACACGCTGATTCTGCTATTGCTCTTCCAACTGACGGTGGTGCTGGTACAGCAGGTACTCAAGGTTTATTCGCGGCTATTAAAGCTCGTGGACACCAGTCTTCTGGTATCAGCGGAGTTAATGCTGCTACAGACCTAGCTGAGTTCGATGCTATCCTAGCTGAGTTCGATAAGAACGGTGCTATCGAGGAAAACATGATCTTTGTAGATCGCTCAACAGCTCTTGCTATTGACGATATGCTTGCGTCTATGAATTCTTACGGTGCTGGTGGTACTTCTTACGGAGTATTTGAGAATGACGAAGATATGGCACTTAACCTAGGTTTCTCTGGGTTCCGTCGTGGATCTTACGATTTCTACAAGTCTGACTGGAAGTACTTAAACGATCTAGCTACTCGTGGTGGAATTAACGCTGCGGCAGCTTCTTATGGAGACGATATCCGCGGAGTATTTATCCCAGCTGGTACTACTTCTGTATACGATCAATCATTAGGTAAGAACCTTAAGCGTCCTTTCCTACACGTTCGCTACAGAGCATCGAAAGTAGAAAGCAGAAAAATGAAGACTTGGATTACTGGTTCTGTTGGAGCAGTTACATCTGATCTTGACGCTATGACTGTAAACTTCTTATCGGAAAGATGTTTAGTAACTCAAGGCGCTAACAACTTCATGTTGTTAAACTAATAACTATATTTGACGAAACTACCTCACCTTCGGGTGGGGTAGTTTTATATTAACTTTTATTATATTATATTATGGCAAAAAAGAAAACAGCAGAGGTTGTAGAAGAACCTCTATTAGAAGATACAATCGTAGCGGAACCGCAACCAGTGGTCACTAAACCAAAACCAGTTGCTAAAAAAGAAAGCGCTAACGAATGGGAAATTAAAGATAGGACATATATACTTCGACACGGTTTATCACCTCTTAGTAAATCTATTAAGAGCGCTAACGTATACTATTTCGATGAAGAAAAGGGATACGAAAGAGAGTTGAAGTATTGTTCTAATCAAAGAACAGTCTTTGTGGACGAGATGCAGGGTGATCAACGTTTAGATCATATTGTTTTTAGAAACGGGGTTTTAATGGTGCCAAGGAATAAAGTTACTTTACAGAAACTATTGTCTTTATACCATCCAAGTCGAAACAAAGTTTATACGGAACTTAGACCTCAAGTTATTGCTGAATACGAAATCAGTAATCTTGAATTAGAGATTAACGCTTTAAACGCAGCTCAAAACTTAGATATTGAGATGGCTGAGGCGGTATTAAGAGTAGAGGTTGGTTCTAAGGTATCAGAGATGAGTTCTAAGGAGCTTAAGCGAGATATACTACTATACGCTAAGAGAAACCCTAAATTGTTCCTAGAACTTGTTAAAGATGAAAACGTAATGCTTAGAAACTTTGGTATTAAAGCTGCAGAGCTTGGTATTATAAGATTATCACAAGATCAAAGAACGTTTAAGTGGGCTTCTAACGATAGAAAGCTAATGACAGTTCCTTTTGATGAGCATCCTTACTCAGCGCTTGCCGCTTGGTTTAAGACTGATGAAGGCATGGAGGTTTACTCCAATATTGAAAAAAGATTAAAATAATAATCACTTAGTTGGGTGGCCACCCTTCGGGGTGGTCACTAAACTATAAAAACGAATTATGGCAATAAGTGTAGATACAGTTTATCAAAGAGTTTTAGCTCTAGCCAACAAGGAACAAAGAGGCTACATTACTCCTCAAGAGTTTAACTTATTGGCCAACGCGGCTCAAATGGCAATATTTGAGTCGTATTTTTATACAAAAAACCAGAGAGAAAGAGCAGAACCAGGTAGAACTAACGAAGTTACGGAGACTGACGTGTCAGAATTAATGGACGCTAAATTAGCTCCATTTCAATCTTTTGAAGCTGTTACTAGTGGTCATACGTTTCAACCTACTGTGACTGTAGATGGAACTCCTTATGATGTTTTCCAAACAGGCACCGTGTTTTTAGGAGATGAACCATGTCAGAAGGTATCAGTGTTTGATGCTCAGAGATTACTCAAATCCACTAGACACATGGCGGCAACTGATGGGCAATCTCCAATATACACTACTAACAGAATCACTGGAAGAGATATAGTAGTATACGCTGGTAACACGCAAGAAGAAACATCAAACGTGACAGTTGAGTGTTTTAGAGTTCCAGTAACTGCTAATTGGGCTTATGTGGTAGTTAACGATAAGGCTTTATATAATTCAACACTAGCAGTGGATTTTGAACTACATAAATCAGAGACAGACACGTTGGTTAATAGAATACTTCATCTAGCCGGTATCGTGTTAAATAAAGTAGGGCTAGCACAAACAGCGGCTACAATACTTGCATCAGAAGGTCAAACGCAAAATACGTAATTAAATGGGTGTAACAATAGATAGATATCATCAATACTATGCCGATGCCGGTGATCATGGTTCTTATAGACAAATAAGTTTACAAGAAATTATCGATTCGTTTAACGCAACGTATGTTGGTGAAGGTAAAATATGCGAGAAAGTAACGTTAAATGATGTCACGTTTCATGCAATCAGAGGTTTACAAGAACTTAGTTACGACACACTTAGATCTGCTAAAGATTGGGAGATAGTGGTACCATCTACGCTAGTTATGGTTATGCCCGTTGACTATGTTAATTACATAAAGGTTTCGTGGAGTGATGGCAACGGTATTGAAAGAATACTTTATCCAGAAACAAAAAGTAGCAACCCTAGAGATATAAACACGGCAATGACTGATTTTGGCGCGTTTGCTGCTCTTAGCGATGACACTGATTTAGCTAGTGATGAAGAGTCAGCAATGTGGGATTCTTACAAATCGCAAACAGTGAGTGATATAGGTTCTGTAGATGCTGACGACATGGATGATGAATACGGAAGATTGGTTGGTGGTAGATACGGTTTAAATGCGCAATTTGCCCAAGCTAATGGATCGTTTTATATTGACGAAGACGCAGGTAGATTTCATTTTAGCTCAAATCTAGCAGGCAAAACGCTAGTATTAAAATACCTTAGTGATGGCATTATTTCAACAAGTGCCGTTAACTCAACCGTACAGCTAAACAACAGCTATGTACCAAAGCTTGCTGAAGAAGCAATCTACACACACATATTATACGGAGTTTTATTTGCTCGTAAAGACACGCCTTCTGGTTTATTATCAGAAATAAAAAGCAGAAGGTTTGCTGAAACTAGAAAAGCAAAACTTAGACTTTCAAACATAAAGATCGAAGAATTAACTCAAGTGCTTAGAGGAAGCTCTAAAATAATTAAACATTAATATATGGCAACTTTTTCGAGAAACTTCTCTAAAGCCAAGATGAACAAGGATCATGATGAGAGAATTGTTCCTCCTGGAGAATATAGAGACGCGACAAATATAGAAATAGCTACATCAGAAGGTAGCAACGTTGGCGCTGCCCAAATATTAATGGGTAACACGCTACGCAACGGCGTGGACGCTGTCGCGTATTCTGGGCAACCGTCAGTTGTTGACGCGTCAGATAGTGCTACGTGCGTTGCATCAGTTGAGTCTTTAGACAGAGATAAAATATACTACTTCACACATGACGGCGCTAACGTCGATGGCAGCCATGTTAAAAAAGATTACATAATTGAATATGATCCTGTACTTGAAGTAAATAAATACGTGTTTGTAGATATTTATGAGGTAAACACAACCAACGCGTTTGGTAATGAGTCACCTATAGATGGTACAAACTACCTGTATATACCAGTTGACGACCCTGTTACAACCCCGCTCCCATCAATCCCACATATTAATAACAGTGGAGTAAGAATAGGTATGACTATGACAGGTGGAGGTCATACAGCCTCGGACAATATGGAGGTTAGTGATATCCAAATTACATCTGTAACAGATGGCAACGTACAAACGTATTATTGGAAAATCTACTTTACTAAAAACCTAACGTGGACAAGTTTAACTGCTGGGGTTGCGCTACAGTTTAAAGCGCCTAGGGTATTAGAGTTTGATCCTAATGTTTATATATCTGGCATAAATATACTAGATGATTTTATATTTTGGACTGACGATGTTAGTGAACCAAAAAAAATAAACATACCTAGATCAATAGTTGGTACAGGAGGATTTGAATATTTATATAGCGGCGGTGTAAATGGTTATGCTAATGGAAGTCCTAATTCAAACATCTTTAATGGTGAATACGAGTTTTTTCATACTAGATTAACAAACGGAGAGGGAGGTACTTTACGAGTAGTTACAAAAGACAGTGGTCGTAAGGCTGTATACGTAGAAAAGAAACACATCACGGTAATTAAAAAAGCTCCTACACAACCGCTAGAGCTTAGTATGTACACAAGTTCGATACCAAGGTTTGCTGAAAACTCAACTACACCAAATTCAACAACAGGATTTATACCTAATTTAAATTTATTTGAGTTTATAACTTTTGGTTTACCTTTCCAAGTAGGTGATCAGTTATTGCCTTCTTATTCAAACGTTAATACTACAGCTCTTACGCTAGAGTCTTCAAGCGATAGTACGACGGTGTTTTTAGCTACCGCAAACCCTAACATTGTGGCTGGGGTTACTGTTAGTGGTACAGGTATATCTGGCTCTCCATATGTTACCGCTATAAGTGGTAACCAAGTTACACTATCCTCAGTGCAAACAATAGGAGTAGGCGTTACGTTAACGTTCGTTGGATCTCCTCAAGTGGCGGGTACAGGTATACAGTTTACTGAGCCTAAAGATTTTAGAGTAGGTGATATATTAAGATTGATACCCGCAGAATCAGATGGTAACAACATAACGTCAGATAGCTACGCACTGAGGGTAAAAATATTAGCCGACGATGATGGTGTTGGTCCGTCTAATAATCCAAACGAACTTCAATCTTTGTATAGAGGAGTTATTTTAAGTATAAGAGGCAATATTACACCTACTCAAAAAAGCTTTAAAGCAGTATTAGAAGACTCTGACAGTTTATTTGAGTTTAAGTTTCCTAGATTTTCTTACAGATATAAGTACCAAGATGGTGAGTATTCTACTTTTGCCCCATGGTCAAGGGTGGCGTTTTTAGCTGATACATATAATTTCTCACCTTCTCAAGGATATAACCTTGGTATGTCTAATCAATTAAGATCATTAGTGTTAAAAGGGTATCATGCTGGAGAAGATAGGATGATGGAAGACGTAGCAGAAATTGATATACTTTATAAAGAGACAAATAATCCTACCGTATATACTGTTACCACAATAACACCAAACGATACTACGCCAGGGCTTTGGCCAGTGCCAGGTCAACTAGACGGTGAGCACGAGCAGAGAGGCTCTATAGATATAACAACCGACTTAATACATGCTGTAGTACCTTCGAACCAGCTTTTAAGAGCCTGGGATAATGTTCCTAGAAGAGCTTTAGCTCAAGAGATCAGTGCTAACAGGTTAATATACGGTAACTACTTACAAAACTTTAATGTACCTTCTTTACCAGAAGTTGTAGCTGGTTACGATGCCTTATCCATTAACACTGAGAGCGATATAATATCGCCATCAGTTAAGTCAATGCGAACTTACACACTTGGTGTTGTTTACAGTGATGAGTACGGTAGAGAAACACCAGTGCTATTTAACGGAGATAGTGACAACGGTGTTATGGTACCCAAAGATGCATCAAACAGAAAAAACACATTAACGTGCAGGTTACATCCTGACACTCAAATACCAACGTTTGCAACTCACTTTTCTTATTACGTAAAAGAAACTTCTACAGAATACTATAACCTTATTATGGATAGGTGGTATAATGCCGAAGACGGTAATATTTGGATATCGTTCCCTTCATCTGAAAGAAATAAAATACAAGAAGAAGATTTTCTTGTATTAAAAAAGACGAACGGAAGCCACGAGCCCGTAGGAGGTGCTTCTAAGTATAAGATTATATCTATAGAAAACGAAGCTCCAGATTTTGTAAAAACAGAGCACCTGCCTATAGGTACAATTTACGACGAAGGCCAAACAGCTATAGCCGCTACTGGAGACGGCTATCCCTTAGAAGATACTACGTATTTTATAATAACAAAGTCAGCTGTACACAACGCTATGGGCGACGACTTTAATGAGAACACGCCTGGACTGTCTGTGTCTTTTTCTGGTGGAGATACTAGCACTAAAAAATATATTATAACCAAAGTATCTGATATTGGTAATCAAAAATATAGATTCCATATTGCAGGTAAATTTGAAAGTGATATTGGCTTTGCAACTAATTATACAGACATAGTTGCTAACGCCATAGACTACTTAGTAATAAGATTTTACAAAATAGAAAAGGCGCAAAAACCAGAATATCAAGGAAGGTTTTTTGTAAAAATAAATAGAGACGGTGATTTAGAAAGACACGTTATTGGTGGTGGCGACATGGTTGATCCCATTGTTGTTGACAGTTGGAGATGGACTTACATCAATAATAATTGGTGCATTAATAATGGCCCTCAAGGTTCTTTAATGCCCGACGACCCAAGATCGATATACAATCCTAATATTAGTGGTGAGGACATAACTAGTCAATTAAGAAGTGTTCACCCAACAGAGCATCAATACCACTTTAACCAAGGGGGAACAAACGTTACTAGGTATTATTTTGGTGGTTTTACTGGCGCTGCGGAACCTTATACTACGGTTACTCAAGAGGTAGGTGGTGTTACTTGGTCTGGTGATTCTTGGTATGAACAAGCAAATGAAAATCCAATTGATCTATTAAACGACTCTTGGAGCGCGGGTGATATTGGTGCTGGTAATTTTTGGCTAGTTGCCGGCGCGGGATTCCAAACCCCAAACATGTTCGCTAATGCTCCGTTCTTTATAGATGCGGCATCGGCATATACTTATACATCGTTTAACGGTTTTGATGGTTATAACACAGAGGATGAAATTGGATTGGGTACTAAAACAGGCTCTTTTGGTATGGATAATTACTTTGAGACGCCTGGTGTAAACCCTGTAACAAACCAGACTGTCGTAGGTTTTGAGGGTACTAGTACTGGAGCAACTGGTCAACAAGACGTGTTCGGGCTTGACGGTTTTATCTACGAAGGAAGAGCAAATTACAATTGGGGGCTGGGTACAGATGACTCTCCTTGGTGGAAGTATTACGGAAGCGAGTATTGGGGAGAAGACCAAGATGATGGAGATGGCTTTGGGGATTTATCTGGCCAGGCTTATTACAACTCTATATACCAATCAGTAGATCCCTTTCCTAATCCTAGCGTAAACAGCGTAGGAAACTCTGTTGGTTATGAAACCCATTGCGCTCCGTTTGGTAATTCAGATGCAGTAGCGGCAAACATGAAGCAGCTTAGAGGCTTACCAAGTAGAGGCATAAGAAATGCGATGTTTACGGATCCAGCTACGTTTATAACAACTTCGTGTAGTTACATGGATTTTTCTAGCGTCCTTAGAGGTCCAAGTGATGGTCTAAACAATATAAACCAAATGCTACAAGACGTAAGTGGCGGTGGGGTTAGTGGAAGTATGGACGATTGGACTACTAGATACAAGTTTGTTGAAAAAATGGTTACGCCTGGAACAAGATTTAGGTTTAGAAATGATCCAGATGAAATAGTATACACCGTTCAGGATTATACCCATACTCCAGAGGGTTATAGTAATGATTTTTTCTGGAAACCAGGATCAAATAGATTTACAGGGGCGTTTGGAATCAGGAACTTTAGACCTCCAGCCCACGCAAACGTTTACAACTGGCTAGGCAACGCCACCTCGTTTAACGAGTTTTTTGATCTAGTAGGTTCTCCTTACGCACAGTTTTATGCTTGGAATATGCGTCAGCGGTGGTCTATAGTGGTAACCCCTAGAATAGGTAGCGGACCCGCTGGTTATAACCCGGTCCAAGGAACTAAACCGCCAGATCAAGGTGGCCCAGAGTATTCTGATACAGACTACAGAAGGGCTTTACATCACGACGGGACAAGCTCTGACTATGTTGAAATATTAAGTTCTTACAACGAAGACGGAACCAACTTTACACCCAACGCGGCTGTGTTTGAAGTTTTACCAAGAGAGGCGGCGGAGCTTGACGTGTACTACCAAGCAAGCCCGATACTACCGTTAAAGCTTACTAAGAAAACAAACGAAGAATTGCTACCACTTGGAACTACATTTGAGTACGCAGCATATAGCGGTGGTGGCACGGGTGAAATAGGTGGTACTAGTGGAGGTGGTTTTGTAGATAGCGTTGTTACATATTCAACCCATACTATAACAGGCTGGGATGACGAGAGAACTATAAGGTTTACACCTGCTTTACCTACGTCAACATTAAGCACTAACAGCATCGGTTCCGCCAGCGAGGATATAATTACTTTTACAAGACCTGATGGTTACAAAATAAATAGTAAACTTGCGGTGTCTGTCCCGGCGCAATCGTCAGGTACGGTTACTATGAAATTAGCTGGTGCTGATGATAGCGAACCTAACAACGCTAAAATATACTCTCAAAAACACCGTTTAAATTGGAGTAATTGCTGGTGTTTTGGTAA
>Ga0181400_1000267_pt1 | contig 22016 bp, 12 predicted proteins | sample 23SPOviralmetaG_FD_130129 | JGI IMG/M metagenome (GOLD analysis project Ga0181400, IMG submission 130129) | Marine viral communities from the oligotrophic San Pedro Time Series (SPOT) site, San Pedro Channel, CA, USA - 23 SPOT_SRF_2011-06-22 | ecosystem: Environmental > Aquatic > Marine > Strait...
CGTTTAGGGCAGTACGGTAGCATTGATAACCTAAGAGAAATCGAATACAAATTAGACGAAAACAAGTACAAGCTCGAACCTCAAGTATTTGAACTAACAAATAGTATTAATCAATCTAGAGTTGATCTTGTAAATGAGATTCCTAAATCAACTGTTTACAAAAAACCAGCAAATTATGATCATACAATCGTTCCTGTACTAAATGATAATACAAATTATACTAGGAATGCAGGATATGTTAAAAACGATCAAGTATCTTATGTTATTACCAATTGGGAAAATATATTAGACATAAACATAGATTCACTTAATGTTGGCGAAAACATTTGGATAACACAAAACGAATCAAACACATGGGCTACTTACAAACATGTTAGATCTGATCTTGTTGTAAAATCTTATGCTGCTTCAACATTCTCGGACATAGAGACAGTTGAAATTGTAGCTGATAGCTACATTAAAGATATTAAAGTCGATGATTTTGTTGGAGTTCTAGCACCTGAACTATCGGGGTTTGCACAGGTTGTAGATGTAAACTTAAACAAATTACAACTTATTGGATTACCTACCCCGCCAGCAATCGATGTTGACGACAGTACTGATAATCCTTATGTCAATGCATCAATTACAAAATTTGTTAATAGACGTTACAACGATACCAATGACATGGCCACTAACATTACAAATATTGAAAAAGACAATGTAGATACAATATGGTTAGATAATAATGGCACAGGCAATTGGTCTGTTTATGAAAATAGATCAATATACGATTTAACTAGAGAGTTAGGCAATCCTACTAGTGACCTAGGATTTGGAGAAAGTTTTGATTTAAATGCTACAAATAATGTTTTAGCAATAGGCAATCCGAGAACAGAAAAATTACAAATATATTCTAGATTTGCCCAAAAATTTAACTTTAGCGAAATACAAGATTATGGAGTTTCAACTGATTACCACAATGCTATTTCAGACTATGGACACAGTGTTGCAGTATCTCCAGATGGAAATACAGTAGCAGTTGGAGCACCGTTAGCAAGCAATACAACTACTAGATTCAAAGGTCCGCTTGTAGCAGGACAGGCGTATATAGCTGGCGATATTGTTAGCGAAAGCGGTACGTTATGGAAAGCAAAAGTTGATATAACATCTTGGGAAGATGCACAAGGCGATAGCAGTACTATAACAAGCAACGACCAAGATTGGGAAGCTGTTTACTTTATTACAGCTGGAGAAGGAACAGGCTCAACTTTAGCACAAGAAGGTGCAGTTTACATTTACACAAAAGACCAAGTAAGTGGAGTATTTAAAATTAGTTTTGTATTAACAAGCCCAGATCCAAAAGCAAATGCTAAATTTGGTTATACTATTAAAATGGCACAAACTTCGTATAATAGTACAAAAATGTTTATTAGTGCGCCGGGCGATGATACAGGAAAAATTTATTTCTTTGAAAAATTAAATGGGCTAGATGAACAGTGGAAATGGCTACGTGATAGAAATTACAAAGGCATTTATAGCGATACTGCAAAATATAATATTAATGACATTGTATTTTACAACAATGAATTATACCAAGCACTAACAAATATTGCACCTGGTGTTGCTGTACCAACTGATGATACAAAATGGAAAAGCAGAACTAATCCTAGTACCGATGGAATACTAGGAACAGATGACGACTTTATAGAATTTGAACTAGAACATACTGGGTATATTCCAAACAGAGGCCAAGAATTAGACGGCGAAGCAATTGATGTAAATGATATGTCAAATTTTGGTCTGTCTTTTGAAATTAATAAATTTGGTGATAAATTAGTAGCAGAATCATACACTAGTACTAATAACAAAATTGTAAATGTTTATAATGAAATCAACACTCGTTGGAGTTACATCCAACAAATTCAAGGAGCTGACGAAACTACTGAATTTGCAATGAGTTATGATATCAACGATGACGGTGATACAATTGCAATTAGTGCTCCACTTGCTGACGATAAAGGCATTGACAGCGGAAGCGTTTATGTGTACAATCAAAACATTACTAATTTATATGTACAATCGCATGTCATTAATAGTCCGTTTGGTGAAAACAACGAAGTATTTGGTACAAGCGTAAAGTTTAGCGATAATAAACTTGCAGTTGTTGGCAAAAACACTGACATCAAAAACTTTACAACCTTTGATTTAATTGATGAAGATGATGTTACAGTTTTTGATAATAGTAACACAAAGTTTTCAACAACAATTACAGACTCAGGATCAATATTAATTTACCAAGAAATTGGAGATAGATTTATTTTTGCAGAAGACTTAGACTATAGAAGAAATCTAAATGGATATAGCCTAAACAAATTTAAATTTAATAACAACCAAGTTTTCTTGAGTATTCCAAACTATGCTCCTGTTGCAGAAGAACAGCCTGGCCAAAACGGCAACTATATAGTAAGCGATTTTCAAGGTGTTATTGCAGAAATTTCAGCAGGCACAAATAAAGATACTTGGTTACCTATAGCAGCGCAAGTTGACAGACCGGACATTGAAAAAATAGAGCAGGTATTCTTATATAATATCGATACTCAAGATATTACTCAAAAATTAGATATAATTGATCCAAGAATTGGAAAATTTGCAGGCCCAGCAGAGCAAGAAATTGCATTTAAAACACCATACGATCCTGCAACCTACACAGAAACAGATGGATTGCAAGATGTAAATGTTGACTCTGGAAACAATTGGACTGAAAAATATGTAGGACAAGTTTGGTGGAACATTGATCGTGCAAGTTGGTACGACATCTACCAAGGTGATTTAAATTATAGGACTGCAAACTTCAACAGCCTTATTCCAGGTTATGATATTCAAGTATGCGAATGGGTAGCAACCGATCTTACCCCGAGCGAATGGAGAGCACAATCTGGCACTGCCGAAGGATATGCTGCTGGAGTTAGCGGTACGCCTTTATACGAGAACACGTATAGCGTAAGAAAAAAATACGATGCTGTAAAAAAACAATTTAAACTTCGCTATTACTATTGGGTGCGTAATACAGAACTTGTTCCAAATGTTAAATTTAGATCTATTAGCTCTCAGGCAATTGCACAGTTAATTGCTGATCCTGCATCAACGGGTTATCGTTTTGCAGTTCTGTTAGCAAATAATAAATTTGCATTATATAATTGTAAAAGTTTAATTGAAGGAACAAATACAGTTATACAATTCCGTACAAAGAAGAGTCAAACAAATCAAGCAAATATTCACAGCGAGTATCAGTTAATTTCGCAAGGACTTGACATCAGTATACCTAATGCAGATATTGAAAACAAATGGCATGATAGTTTAGTAGGCTATGATTCAATTTCAAATCCAGTTCCTGATAATCTGTTGCCAGAATCACAAAAATACGGTGTGTTAAATTTACCTAGACAAAGCATGTTTATTAATAGACTAGAAGCTGTAAAGCAGTTTGTAGATAGAGCAAATGTGGTAATGAAACAAAATCAAATAGTTGATAATTATGACATTAGTAAATTACTAGAAAAAGATAACGCTCCGTTAATTGGAACTGGAAAATACGATGTACAAGTTGATACAATTGATCTACTTGAATTTGTAGGTGTTGCAAAAACAGATCCAGCAACAATTAGTTTGCAGATTGATAGTGGTACTATTACTGGTGTTACAATTACTAATTCTGGTAGAGGATATAAATCAGCACCAAAAATTGAAATTGAAGATGCTTACGGCGCAGGCGCAATTTTAAATACAACTATTGATAATTTAGGAAAAGTTATAAGCGTTGATATTCGCACAGGCGGAAAAAATTACACTCAAAATGCTATTGCAAAAATTAGAAAATTCAGTGCATTGGTTAATGTTGATACTACATTGGGTGGTATTTGGGCAATCTATGAATGGAACAAAACTACACAAAATTGGGACAAAATTGTAAACCAAAGTTTTGACACGCCTAAGTATTGGAACTACGCTGACTGGTATGCCCAAGGCTATAATATTAATACAGTAATTGACTTTACTATTGATCAAAGTTATGCTTTATATGCACTTGATGATAACATTGGTGATATTGTTAAAATTAACAGCATTGGATCAGGCGGTTGGTTATTATTGAAAAAAGTTGACAACGTTGATACTGAGGATTATACTGTAAATTATAATACAATTGGTAGACAAAACGGCACAATACAATTAAGCGATTTAATATTTAATTACAGTACTGAAACAACTGGATATGATGCAACAGTTTACGATGTAACATTCTATGATAGAGAACCGGTGCAAGAACTACGCAATATAATAAGTGCAATTAGGAATAACTTGTTTATAGGCGACTTAGCTGTAGAATACAACGAAATGTTTTTTGCTGCGCTTAGATATGCACATTCAGAACAAAGCAATATTGATTGGGCATTCAAAACAAGTTTTGTTAGAGCAAAACACAACGTTGGCGAATTGACACAAAAAATAACATATCAAAACGATAATCTTGAAAATTATCAAGATTATATCGAAGAAGTCAAGCCATACAAAACAAGTATTAGAGAATACATTAGTGCTTACAGTAGAATAGAACCTACACAGAGTTTGATTGCTGACTTTGATTTGCCTCCTAGTTATATTGGACAAAGTATCAAGCCTAGTATTGCAAAATATGCAAATGAATCAATTACACAATTATATGATGATTATGCAGAGCAGCCTTATAAAAGTTGGGTTGACAACAATAAATTTGATGTTCTAAGCATTGACGTAGCCGACGGTGGTAGCGGATATTTAGAAACACCAGCTGTTACAGTAAGCGGTGATAATCCTCCAATTGCTAGAGCTTATCTTGCAAAAGGTAAAGTAAAGTCTATTGAAATTATTACATCAGGACAAAAATATTACAAAGCACCTACAGTTACTATTACTGGGCAAAGTACTACGCCTGCTAAAGCAGTAACAACAATTGGGAATGGTCTTGTACGTTCAACTCATATGGTTATGCGTTTTGATAGAACTAGTGGTAAACGATATATTGAAAATATCAACACTGTTCAAACATTTACAGGATCAGGCGCAAGAGAAAAATATAGCCTTATATGGCCAATGGATTTAAAAGTTGGTTCCTTTACAGTTAAAGTAGATGGACTCACTCAGTTAACTAGTGCATTCACAGTTGGCAACGATGTAGATTTTTCAATTGGGTACGAAAGATTCTTAGGATATATCAACTTTATTGATGTTCCTAGCAATGGTGCAGTTATAGAAGTAACATATCAAAAGTCTTTGAGTATGCTAAGTGCCGCAGACAGAATATTTACAGCATATGCACCAACTAGTGGAATGCCTGGTATAAACGAAAATAATTCACTTTCAAGTTTGATGAAGGGAGTTGAATACGAAGGCGTATTATACGATACATATTCTTTTGGTAACGAGCAAGGATTTGGACAAGGTGGATTTAGTGACTTACCTTGGGATACGTTTACAAATACCTTTGAAGACGAAGTTATTATATTAGACGGTAGTACAAACAGATTGCAATTAGCAGCACCGCTTGAAGATGGTGTAGTTTATAATGTTTACAAAAACAATATAAGAATTGACGATCCGCAATACGATGGTTCAACAGTTTCTACTAATACAAATGCAATCATGCTTCCAATTACAGGCGATGGCGTAATTGATTATATTGATATTGATACTGACTTAATTGATACAGCAGACGGCGATGTAATTATTGTAAGAAAAAGTTCAAGTGATGGTAGCTTTACTCCAGTTGGAAGTACATACGATACAAGTCTTGCTGGTGGACTACTTGATTATACAACTGCAACAGGTGTTGGCTCTGGTGAAATTATTATTGATGGTGATGAATTTAGATCACAAGCAAACAGCGGCGGCCCTGAAGAATTAGTACCCGGACATGTAGTTGATACGCTAGATATGAAAGTGTATCATAGAGCAACAGATGGCGTTGGTGTTATTAGTGTTGCAAATTATTGGACCGATGCAGAAACTTTTGTTTACGATTTGCCTGGACAAGCAGCAGACACTGATAGTATTATATTAATACTAGACGGTGAAATTCTTGATAGTTCTCTTTACAGTGTAGACTACGAAAACAATACTGTTAATTTTGATGATAGTACAAGTAGCATTGATGTAAATCTGTGTATTATTACAATTGGTGTTAACGGTGCAGATTTAATCGACTACAATACATTAGATTACGAAATTAACAAAAATAATATACTAACACTTGCTAATTTTGCTGATGCAAAAACAGTAGTTGTGTTTGAAAATGGAGTTATGCTACAAACTGGTATCGACTATGAAGTTATTTCTAGTGGCGACGGAACTGATAGTAGCGAAGGATTAACAACCAATAAAGCAGTAATACAATTACTCAAAGGCGAAAGCGACAAAATTGCTGCTGGAACTAAAATACAGTACATGGTTTATAATAATGCTATCAAGTCTTATAGTCAAATTATTATTGATAAATCGTTTAACGCAGATAGTAGTTTAACAAATTATCATAAGTTTACCGGTAACGTTCCTGTGCCATTTAATGACTTGCCTATTAGTCACAAGATATTAGTAAAATCAGGAGATCAAATATTAAGCCCTGGATATAGTGTAAGTTACACAACTACTAGTAATAGAATTTACGATATTGACGCTTATCAATTTGATGACGTATCAAATGTTGATTCTGTTGACGTATTGGTGTTTGTTGATAATAAAGTATTAGATAGAAAACTCTGGGCTTGGGATAACATCGATAGCAAAATTAGATTGCTAAGAAATGATGTTGCACCAGCAGGAAGTGAACTATCAGTGTACTTCTTAGACAAAGCAGATTATTATTTTGTTGATACAAAAATTACTTTTGCTGAAGAAGATAGCAGTGTACAAACTGATTTGAGAGACTTTATTAGCGAAGGTGATATTGTAAGACTAAAGAGCAATGAAACTTCAAATGTTTACGAAGTTACTGCTGAAACAGTAGAAGCTAAGAGTTTGACTATCCAAAGCATCAACAAAGAATTACTTGCAGAGTATCAAAACAATGATGAATTTATTGTAAGTGTTAACGAAGCAGATAGTACATACTTAGACATTTCTAATGTAGAATATATATTAAGTGATAATCTTACTATTGATAAAGAACAAATTCTTGCAATAGAAGTTATTCAATTCAGTAATCACGATATTAATAATTTTGAACGTTATACATTAGATGTTATCAAAACTACAAATGTTGATTCTACATCAGATGAATATGTTAGACGTAATTTATTAAGCAAAGGCTTGATTCCACTTAGAGGAACTATTGCTGGTACAAACTATGCTTGGGTTATCAAGAACGGCTATGTGTTATCTCCTAATGTTGATTACATAGTTAACAAAGATTTAAATGCAGTACAACTTACAACACAACCAAATGACAATGACAGAATTGACATATTGCATTTTGCAAATACAGTTACAACGCCTGTGTTTGGTTATAGAATCTTCCGAGACATGTTAGGTAGAACTCACTATAAGCGTTTAAATCAAGCTAACAGCTATATAGTTGCAGCAGATACAAATTGGTATGATTATAGAATGGAACTAGAAAGTGTAGAAGGTATACAGATACCCGATCCTTCAAGAAACAGGCCAGGCATTATTTGGATTGACGGCGAACGTATTGAATACTTTGGCATTAGTGGTAATTATATTACACAGCTAAGAAGAGGTACTCTTGGAACTGGTGTTAAAACAATACACGAAGCAGGTAGTGTTGCATACGGCCAAGGTTACAGTGAATCGATTAGATACGAAGATACTGTTGAGACTAATTTAACAATTGCTGACGGAACTTCGCGAATTGTAGATGCAGAATTTACAGTTTCAAGCATCAACGATGTTGAAGTATTTGTTGGTGGACGTAAACTTCGCAAAAATGCAATAAGTGTGTTCAATCCAGCTATTGATCAAGACTCACCAGCAGGCGACGAAACAATAGCAGCAGAATTTACAATTGATAACGATGGATTTATAACCCTAGCAACTACACCAGCAGACGGTGTACAAATTAAAGTTATCAAAAAAACAGGCAAAACTTGGACAGAACCAGGTATAGACATAGCACAGAGTGAAACAACAATCGCAAAATTCTTACGTGGAGCAACTATTGAGCTACCCCGATAAATACAGTATAAGGTATATAACATGACACAGATAAAAGATTTAAATGGAATACACGTTGAAGGTCACATAAAGATCTCCGATCCTTCTACTGGTGAAGTAATAGTGAACCAGCGCAACGCAATTCATTATGAAAACATGAGTTTGGCACTTGCAGAAAGTTTAGCCAATCAAGGACAAGGTTTCATATACGAAATGAGCTTTGGCAACGGCGGCACAAGTGTTGACCCAACAGGTATTATTACATACTTAACACCAAATAGCACAGGTACAAATGCAAGTTTGTACAATCAAACATTTACAAAAGTTGTAGACGAACTAAGCGTAAACAACACTGATCCTATTAGGAACAAAACAGAAATACGCCATGTAAGCGGTACAAATTACACAGACATTCTTGTTAGATGTTTGCTAGATTACGGCGAACCAGATGGACAAGATGCATTTGATACAGCAGGAAACACAGACGGAATTTTTGTTTTTGATGAGTTGGGATTAAGAAGTTATTCAGCAGCAGGCACAGGTAGACTTATTACACACGTAATTTTTCATCCTGTACAAAAGTCGCTAAACAGACTTGTTCAAGTCGATTATACTGTGCGAATCCAAAGTTTAAGCGGAATTAGTGGGGAATAATAATGGCTGATTATAATGTAAGATTTACTGACTTAGTTAATAAAGGTACTGTTACAGTAGAAGAAAACAGTATAAACACTGACGATACAAGTTTGCAATTAACAGGTCAAAACCTAGCAAATTACGGACAACTTGTCAATGAAAACTTTTTGCATTTGTTAGAAAATTTTGCAAAGAATACAGCACCACCGAATCCTGTTGAAGGACAATTATGGTATGATACTACAACGGGTGTTGATCAATTAAAAGTATACGATGGTACTAACTGGATTGCAGCTGGCGGTATTAAGAAAGCAATTTCAGAACCTGAAGCAGCAGTAAGTATTGTAGGCGACTTGTGGGTAGACACAACAAATCAACAAGTATATTTGTACAGTGGAAGCGGTTGGGTATTAGTTGGCCCTGATTATTCCGAAGGAGCATCTACTGGCGCAAAAATTGAATCTATCGAAGCAACTGACAATTTAAAATACAATGTTTTGGTAAATTTTGTCAACGGTGTTATTGTGTCTATATACACAAATGTTGAGTTTACACCAAAAGCAAAACAAGCAGGATTTCCAACTGGTTATGTAATGAAGCCAGGAGTAAACTTACCTACCGAAGCAACATTTGCCGGAGCAAAGGCAAAGTATTATGGTACTGCTGAAAAAGCAGAAAAATTAGTTAATGAAGCTGGCACTGAAGCAATTGTCTATACAGATGTTGCACGTAAAAGCACAACTAACGACTTTGCAAAAAGGATGCGTGTAAAAACTGACAGTGGATTAACTGTCGGTGAAAATGATTTATTACAATTTACCGTCAGCGGAAGTACTGCAATTATAAGACAGTTTTCGCCAGATGGCAACATTGATATTAAAACAAATAATGATGGTATTACTACAACTGCAATTCGTGTTACTCCAGATGGTGATATTGGAATTGGAAATGAAGCTCCAACCGAAAAACTAGATGTAGCCGGAAACATAAAAACTAGCGGTAAAATTAATATAACTAGTACAGTAAATAGTATTTCGTCAAACGACGGTGCGCTAACAGTTGCCGGCGGTATTGGCGTTGCACAAGATGTTAACATTGGCGGGTTATTAAATGTCGATGGTACTATAACTTCTCAAGGTGTTGTAACTGAAGGACAGGGCATACACGACATTGGTAGTGCAAGTAACAAGTTCAATACAATGTATGCTAATACCTTTAGTGGAAACGTTATCGGAAGTTTAACAGGCAATGTAACAGGAAATGTTCAAGGAACATCAACTAAACTTGCAAGTATTACAACATTCCAATTTAACACCGCAGGTGACGTTACTGAAAGCCAGCCAAGTCCTGTAATATTTGATGGAGAAGTTGGCGGAACAACAAAAGAATGGAAACTATCATTAAATCCAAATTTTGTAAACGACACAACTAAACCAGAATTAACAATTGTAGATACAGTACAAGACGAATTTCTTGTTGGTAGAAATGGTGTGTTATATAGGATGAAACACAGCACTCTAGTAGGAACAGTACCAATATTCCAACAAGGGTTTATTATGCCATATGCTGGAACAGTTGCTCCTGCAGGATGGGCATTCTGCCATGGACAAGAACTTCAAAACGGCGGCGGTACATTAGAAACACTACGTGTTGCATTAACTGATCCTACAACCGGACAGCCTTTATGGGGATCACCATCTGCGCCACAGTTTGTTAAGTTACCAGATTTCAGAGGTAGATTCTTACTAGGACATGTAGCAGATGCTACATCGTATGCTGGACCCAATAACGACAGAGTTATATCAGATACAGGTTCTGATGTTGTTGGACGTACAGGTGGTAATGAAAAAACTACTATTGAACCAGGTAATTTACCTGATCACGTGCATACTTTACAAGGCGATAACAATGAACAATATTATGCTACAACAGCAGTAACAGGCGGAACTGATACAGGAGCAGTAGCAACTAGTATTAGTGGCAGTGCAGCTGGTACAAGCATTACAAGAACAGGCTCTATGGTTGACAATGTAGGAACAGACTTCCAGCATGTACCACCTTTTGGAACTGTAGAATATTTAATTTATGTTGGTGAGGGAGTTAGCTAATGAGTTATAAAATCAACAATACTAGTGGAGAACTATTAGTTGAATTAGTTGACGGCAAAAAAGATGCTGATACTACAGACTTGGTACTAGTTGGCAGAAACTTTACCGGGTACGGCGAAGATTTAAACGAAAATTTTGTTAAATTATTAGAAAATTTTGCAAGCACTAGTGCGCCAAATAATCCTACAAGAGGACAAATTTGGTACGATACTAGTGAAGGTAGACTTAAAGTTTACAATGGTGAAATATTTAAAGGAACTGATACTACAGTATATGCTAGTACAGAACCTGATTTGATAGCCGGTGACATTTGGATTGATAGCAGCAAGAAACAAATGTACTTTAGTGATGGTGTATCGAATTTCTTAGTTGGTCCAAACTATTCGAGACTGCAAGGACAGACAGGAACTGATGCAATTGATTTAAAGGACAACTTTGGTGCAACCAAAACTGTTGCTAGGATGATGGTAGCTGGAAGACCTGTTGCAATTATCTCTCGTGAAGAGTTTATTGCTGCAAACATTGATGAAAATATACAATATTTAGACGGTGAAAATTTTACATTTAGTTTAACTATCAAACAAGGATTTAATCTAAACACAGATACAACTGTGTTTAATTGGAACGGAACCGCAGATACAGCAAAAAATTTAGTTGACAGTAGTAACAATCCTTTTTCACCAAGCGACTTTATACAAGTTACGCCAACTATTGCTAATGATACGCCACAAATTACAAACCATTTTTTCCAAGTTAGAAATGATAGAGGTATTGTAATCGGTGATAGCAACGATCTTAAAATTTCAATTGATGCAAATGACGAATTACTTTTCCGAGCGCAGCGCAACAATCAAAACATGAGAATTCAAACATCAGACGGCAGCAACGCTGTAGATGTGTTTACTATTGATGCAACAACTAATCGACTTGGAATATACAATGATACACCTAATGTTCCGCCTAATGACGGAAACGGTGATCCGCTATCACAAGTTGACGTTTACATTGGTAAGCCAACAGATAGAAAAAGTGTTAGAATTACAGGCGACTTATTAGTTGATGGTACACAGACCTCACTAGATACAACAACATTGCGTGTAGAAGATATAAACATTCAATTAGGTATTACAGAAGACAGTACACTACTTGACGATTCAGCAGTTGACGGCGGTGGTGTAATACTAAATGCAAGTGGACAGGAAAAATCTTTATTATGGGATTTATCCAGTAATAGTTGGACAAGCAATGTTGGATTTAATATTGAGAGCGGATTTGCATATAAAATTGGTGGTAGTAATGTACTTACTACAACCGAACTTTCAAGTAGTGTAACACTTGCAAGTGGACTTGTTGAGCTTGGCACTCTGCAATATCTAAACGTTGATAACTTTAGTTTCAATGGCGGAACTATGACAGTATCGTCTAACTTAATTACAAATATCAATGGCGATTTACAATTAGATATTGATCCAGCAAATAGTACAACAAAGATTTTAGGGCTAAGTGATCCTACAGACGATAACGATGCAGCAAATAAAAAATATACTGACGAACGTATAGAATTTGCACCAGTATATCTGTCACTTGATACAACCGGACTCAATGATACGCAAATTGCATTAGTACTAAACGATCTTGTTCCGCAAACAAGCAGAAGAGTAGGTGTAAATGCAAGAGTACATTGTACACAATATACTGGAAGTATAGAATATAATGGAACAGATGGACTTAGCAAAAGTACGGTAAATGTTGATTCAAACGGCGTACAAAACCAATCTGTGATACAAGATGTATCATTCAACAATGTTACAGAAAGTGTAACATTTAGCGTAATTAGAACATTAAAACGTTTTGAAATTAATTCAGTGCAAGAGTGGGAATGGCAAGAGGATCTTATATCTAGCGTTTAACAGGTAAATATTACTACAGCAAGGGTAAAAATAAATGGCATATACTATAAACAAATACAACGGAATTCCTTTCATTACAGTGGAAGACGGAACTGTTGATACTACAACCGATTTAAAATTAGTTGGTAAAAATTATACAGGTTACGGGGAAATACAAAACGAAAACTTTTTGCATTTGCTAGAAAGTTTTGCAGGTGAAAACGAACCTACATCCGCTGTAACTGGACAGGTATGGTATGATAGTATTACTCAAAAAATCAAAGTATATGACGGCGCAATTTGGAAAGCAACCGGTGGCGCAGAAGTAAGTGCTACTGCCCCAGCCGGACTTGCTGAAGGTGATGCTTGGTGGGATAGCACTTCTAACCAACTAAAAGTACTCAACAGCAACAATGAATTTATTCTCGTTGGCCCGCAAAGAGCTGGTGTAGGTACAACACAAATGCTTAGTGTAGAACTTACAGAAGCTGGAACAAATAATCCAAAGTCAGTTATTGCTGCTGTTATTGGTGACAACATTATTTCGTTTACAAGCGACGATGAATTCGTTCCCGCAAATGTTCAGGAAAATCTTGACCAAGACTTTTCAAACACTTTATTTCCGGTAATCAAAGCCGGTATAACATTTAGAAAGGTTGATACCTCAACTGGTGTATCGAGCCTAGATACTACTTTACAAGAAACATTTGTACTCTGGGGTACAGCAAGTAATGCTCTAAGACTTAATGGGCAGTTGGCAACAGACTATTTGACTTTAGCAGATCTAAGTACTGCTCCTTTAACTGTTACACAAAAATTTGGCGATACTGGTTATACAATGGGCACCAATGATGAACTAACAGTTTACATCACTGGCGGTATTCCTAATATAAAACTAAACAATACAGCTAATGAACTTCGTATAGTTAATAATGCTAACCAAGATGCTTATGTTATTACCAACGACACAATTAGACCAGCATCGGCTAATACAAAAACTTTAGGTACATCGTTAATACCTTGGAATGCAGTATACGCTACAACATTCAATGGTACTGCAACACAAAGCGATACAATCAAAGAACAAAATTCTTCACAATATAGGCAAGCAACAACTAGCAACACTGTAAACACAGTAGCAGTTAGAGATAGTTCAGGCAATATTAATGCTACATTGTTTGAAGGTACAGCAACAAAAGCACGTTATGCTGACTTAGCAGAAAAATACACAACAGCAGAAGAATTAGCACCAGGTACAGCAGTAGCAGTATGCACACATGAAACACACGAAGTAGGACCAGCAAAATCAAGTGATATTTGTATTGGTGTAGTTTCAACTGATCCTGCTGTAATGATGAATAGTGAAGCTGATGGACAGTACATTGGTCTAAAAGGTAGACTTCCTGTGCGTGTCAAAGGCGCTGTTAAAAAAGGACAAGCAATTTATGCATGGGAAGATGGCGTATGCGGTACAGTAGCAACAACTGCACTAGTAGGTGTAGCACTCGAAAGCAATGATAGTAGCGAAGAAAAATTGGTCGAGTGTGTGCTTAAGACATAAATAATAGCACATTATAAGTAGGAGACTAGAATGGCCGTTGGCGAAATTATTACCGCAGCACGTTACAATTTAATGCAAGCAAAAGTTAAAGCTGTATTAGGTAACGGTGCAGGACTTTACGGATACGGCCAGACAACAGAAAGCAGTGCAGTACAAGTGGTTACAAACATTGTACGTGCAAGTCATATGCAGAAATTAAAATCTGATTTGAATAAATGTGTAATTCATCAAACAAATGTTGCTACTACAGTACCTGATATTGCAGTAGAAGCTGATATTACTGATACAACATACGCACAATACGAAACAGAGTCAGACTCGGTGTATGCAAATCATCTACAATTTGATTTAAACCAAATGACTGCACCAGAGTCTAAAGTTACTAGTAGAAGAACACAAGCATGGGGCGGTGGCGGAGATCCGCAAGTAATTAGACATGAGTTTACAGTTAAATTCGATGACGCAGATCATGCAAGGCATTTCTTTAATAGTGGCGGCGAAATTCGTTTTAGAGGAACACTTACCGGTGGTGTAGGTGCAAAGTATACAGAATGGCTAGCAATGTTTACTACTATGGGAATTGTTAAGATAAATTACAATACTACAACAGCAGACAGTGGAACAGCATTTAATATTGGCTTTGAAGACTTAACCACAGCTTACCAAACAATTTGGACAAAAGCTGGTAGCGGTGCATACAGTGAAAATTTAATTACTTACAAAGCAAAAGCAAATGGCAAAACACTTACTATTTTGGCAGAATTTTATGACGGCGAAGCACTAGCAGGTGTTACACCGGGTACAGCTGGTGTTGATGAACGTGTAAACGGAACACTTACTAGCATTATCGAACAACAACGAGCAACAGGTAGCTTTGTTGAAGTTGCTACTCCGGTATACAAAAATACTATTGAATTAGGTTGACGAGTACATGTATATACTATATAATGTACAAGGAGGATAATACATGGCAGTTACCGGCGGCACAACAAAAATTATACATACACAGTATAACGGACTAAGGACTGATATTAGTGATATACGTGTAACAGATTGGGGACAAAGCATGTTGTCATCTGCTATTGCTGATAATGATACAGTGCTTTCTTCACAAGTAGACTTATTGTATAAAGATATACAAGCAACACATGTACATCAAACTGGCTCTATCAACACATCTGTTAGTGTTCCGGACCAAGGTTACATTGCGGCAGCTGATACAACACAAGATTATAATACCACAACTGGTGCAAAAACTGCTGTAAGCGGTGGTACTACTATGGGCTGGAACGATTTTGACAGCGCAGTAATTACTTGCCAAAACTATACTCCTAGCCATTTAGGTTGGCCTCCGGGTAATTTTTCTCCAGGAGGTTCGACTAATAGTACACGTAATCCTAGCTGGGGCACCGGCGGAGCAACTACTCCAACTGCAATATATCATGTTGTAACTGCAACATTTACAAGTCTAGCTGCTAGAAATCATTTCTTTAACGCAGGCGGACAAATAACGTTTAGTGCATCAGGATCAGCAGCAGGCACAGGTGCAAGCCAATCAAAGAACCAAGATTGGATTGATATGTTATCAGCTATGGGCACAGTTTATTTTGATAAATTCAATACTACTGGCGCAAGTGGCACATCCGGTAGCAACGGATATACAGACATGAATACTAATTATAAAACGTTATTTACAAAAACAGGTTCTGGTGCATACGACGATAACTCTGTACTTATTCAAGGTAGAGCGTCCAGTAATACTGTGCTTAGATTTAGAATTAAATTCAATGACGGTGATGTTGGTACAGGCAACCTTGGTGGCGCAGGAACTGAAACTCCAATTGATGAACCTGTAACAGCTAATATTACAAGCTCGGTATCATCGTTACGTCCTGACAGCAGCTTTACTTATAATTCTACAACATATACAGCATGTAGTTTACCGGCACCGACTCTTGATAGCCAAGTAGTACTTACAGCAAATAATTCTTCAGACCCAGCATAAAGTCATTGACAAACCTTTAATTATTTTGTATAATATACAAAAGGAGTCTTTCTATGGACGATAAGTTAAAACTTGCACTTGATTTTAGTAATTATATGATTACACTTGATAATCAAAAACGTGTGCTTCAAGAAAAATACGAACAGGATCTTATATATTATTTCAACGCTGGTAGATTTACTGTCACACAGGGCCTTGTAAGTTTTGTACAAAGTCTATTGCAACTTGAGCAAACAGCAACAATTATTGTAGATGATAATAATATTCCGGTTGTAGTAGAAGATCTACAGCAGTTTGCAAATAGTATTGTAAGTGTGTATTGGGAAGCTACAAATCAGTATCTAACTGAGTATAATAAATTAAAAACCAATAGATCGGTTGAAGGTATATTTGATGTCTAAAGGCGTTGTCCTTATAGCTAGAAATAATTCAAGCATAGATTATATTAAACAAGCAGCTTGGGCTGCTAAACGTGTGCGGCAATATATGAATTTGCCAACTAGTTTAATCACCGATGCGCCTGCGTATGCTGAAAAACATTTTGTTGATGTATTTGATAATATTATTAAAATACCAAACGAGCAAAATTATACACATAAGAGTTACAAAGATGGTATATACTCAAGAACAAATTTAGAGTTTAAAAATACTGCACGTTGTGATGTATTTGAACTTAGTCCTTATGATGAAACATTATTAATGGACACCGATGTTGCCATTTCAAACAGCGATCTTGTTAATTGCTTTGACGAAGACAATGATGTCATGCTGTATAAAGATGCTATCGAATTATCCAATTGGAGAGACTTGTCAGAGTTTGAACGTATTAGTCCTAATACAATTGATTTTTACTGGGCTACTGTTGTATTCTTTAGAAAAACAAAAGTTGCAAAAACATTTTTTGATTGCATAAGACACATACAACATAATTGGAATCATTATCGTAATCTTTATATGATTACTAATCCGGTATTTAGAAACGACTTTGCATTTAGCATTGCAGCACACATAATGAACGGAAACAAGAAAGGCAACTTTATTAAACCGTTGCCAGGAAAATTATTCTATGTTACCGATAGAGATTTGCTTGTTGACGAAACCGAAGGTACATTTAGATTCTTAGTAGAAAAAGAAGACCAGAGTAGTTATTTTCCAGTAAAAGTTTCCGGTGTTAATGTGCATATTATTAATAAATTTAGTTTGAATAGGTATATCGATGAACAAACTTAACTTTACAATATTTGCACAAAATAGCGTTGACGACTATGTACAGCAAGCATGTCTTGCAGCAATGAGTATACATCTTACAAATCCAGGTAGTAATATTTGTTTAATCACAAATGATACAGTGCCTGAAAAATACAAAAGTTTATTTGAGCATATTGTGCCTATTCCGTTTGGTGACAAAAGTAAAACTAGCAGATGGAAAATTGAAAATCGTTGGAAAATATATCATGCTACGCCGTATGACGAAACTGTGGTAATTGATAGCGATATGCTTGTATTAGACAATATACAACATTGGGCTACAATACTACAAGCCCACGATGTGTATTACACAAACAAAATACAAACCTATAGAGGCGAATGGGCAGATAATACATATTATCGTAAAGCATTTAAGAATCACAATCTGCCAAATTTGTATGCAGGAGTTCATTGGTTCAAACGTTGTGAATTTTCACACAACTTCTACAAATGGCTAGAATTAGTTATGAATAATTGGGAGTTGTTCTATGGACAATATGCAGGCGGAAAATACTTTCAAAAATTTCCTAGCATTGATGTTAGTACAGCAATTGTAACAAAAATTTTGCAATGTGAAAATATAATTACAAACGATACTAGTTTTCCTACATTTACACATATGAAATTGCATTGTCAAGGCTGGGAAAAAATTAATGTTAATAATTGGCAAGAACAAATTGGTACATATCTAAATAATGACTGCAATTTAAAAATTGGTAATTATACACAACATGGTATATTTCATTACACAGAAAAAAGTTTTTGTAATGAACAAATTATAAAAACATATGAAGAAAAACTAGGTATAGCAAATGTCTGATATAATTTATGTAAACACAACAAGATACGTATATTTTGACAACGACGGCGAGATTACAAGTATTAGTAATCAATACGTTGAAGGCGGCACATATTTAAAAGTTAATGCAGATCAAGTAATGAACATTATTTCTGCAAAAGAACCTATGAGTAATTATATTGTAATGTTTGATGCTGTAACCAAACAAAATGTAATTAGGCATAGATTTATCGAAGAAGATATACAATTTGATATTAACAATCAAATATACAAAGTTCCTACAGACAATATTGTACGCCCGGACTTTACTTTGCAACAAGATATAAAGAACCGTAGATGGAATTTTATATTAGATCCAGTGTTGGCAACTAACTTAAAAAAACATACAGTTAGATTCAGCAGTAAATTGCAATTTAGTATCACAAGTAATAACGATCCTCACAACCTATATCACCATTTTGTTATAGATTTAGAAACACTTGAAGAGGATTATAATATTCCGTTTGTGTCCGATTTAGAGCTTGACTCGAGCAACGTTAGTGTATATACTACAAAGAGACTAGAGACTTACTATCATGAGGTTATTGAATGAATAAATTTAGAGTGCTAGATTATGACATTATCTATCTAAGTTATGACGAGCCAAATGCAGAGGAAAACTATGCTGACTTGTGTAGTAAAATTCCATGGGCAAAGCGTGTACATGGTGTTGAAGGCAGCGATGCTGCACACAAAGCCTGTGCTGAACTAAGTGAAACAGATAGATTTATTACCATTGATGGCGATAATATTATACGCAAAGAATTTCTTGCAAAAGAATTTGACTTTGAAGCACATAAAGAATTAGAAAAATGTGTTATTAGTTGGACTGCTGAAAATAAAATCAACGGACTTATGTACGGCAACGGTGGTATTAAGTGTTGGCCCAAGCAATATGTTCTAAACATGCAAACACATGAAAATGCTCCGGCAAGTAACCCACATGCACAAGTTGACTTTTGTTGGGATATTGAATACATTCAAATGAATAGTTGTTACAGCACTATTATGAATAATGCTACTCCTCAGCAAGCATGGCGTGCTGGCTTCCGTGAAGGCGTTAAGATGTCACTTGATCAAGGGGTTAGAGTTAATTACGATGCCTTTAAAAAGAATCACTGGAAGAACTTGCACCGTTTGTACATTTGGTTGATGATCGGCGCAGATGTAGAAAACGGCCGTTGGGCTATTTACGGCGCAAGGCAAGGGTTGCAGATGACAATGTGTACAGATTGGGATTTTGTACAAGTACGTGATTTTGAATATTTAAACTCGTTTTGGAATCAACTCGACGTAACAGAAGAAAATTTAAACGAAGCAACTGAAGAACTTGGAAGTATGTTAATCAACGAACTTGAGATTCCTATTGCTGAAGAATGCCTGACTGCACAGCAAAGTAAATTCTTTAAAACTGTATATCAAAATCCAGCAAGGACGACAAAGCAGCAATTTATTGACAAGGAAACTTAATGTCGCACAATACAGACAATCTCAAAGCAATCAACGAAGTAACAACACGGCACTTCTCGCCTACGTTCTGCTTTGCCAAGTGGTATCATACAACAATTTACTTGCAAACAGGAGAAACACATAGTTGTTATCATCCTGCACCGCACAAGATTGATGTTGACGAACTACTAACCAATCCTAGTGCGTTACACAACACCAAACACAAAAAACAAGAACGCAAAGAGATGTTAGAAGGCAAACAATGTGTTGGCTGTAACTATTGCTGGAATATTGAAAACATGGGAGATGACTATATTAGTGATAGGCATATTCGCAGTGGAAGTATTTACAATGAAGAACGTCTAAATGAAGTTAAGTTAAAGCCTTGGGACTTTAACGTAAATCCAGAGTATATTGAAATATCCTTTGGCAACGAATGTAACTTTCGCTGCGGCTACTGTCATCCAAAAGCCAGCAGTAGATACTATAATGAAATTAAACAGTACGGCCCGTATACAGATGTAAAGAATCATAGATGCGACATTGATTGGTTTCGTGTGTATGAAGAAGATAGCAATCCGTATGTACGTGCATGGTGGAAGTGGTGGCCCGAAGTTAGCAAGACACTTAACATTTTGCGTGTAACTGGCGGAGAGCCTACAATACAAAAAAGCACATATAGGTTGTTTGACGAGCTTGAAAAAGAACCAAAGCCTAACCTTGAATTAAATGTAAACAGTAACCTCGGAGGCAAGCCACGTCAATTAGAAAAGTTTACTGACAGTGTAAACAGTTTGCTTACACAAGATAAAATTAAACAATTTAAATTATTTACCAGTGTTGATACTTGGGGACAACGTGCAGAATACATTCGTGATGGTTTAGATATTGAAGTATTTGAACGTAACTTAGATTACTTTATGCGAAATACAACAGCACAAGTTACATTTATGATTACATTTAGTTTGTTTAGTGTAACTACCTTTACAAGTCTACTAGAAAAAATTCTAGAATGGCGCAAGAAATACAATGATGTAAACAGCGGACGTTGGCAACGTATCCATTTTGATACACCTTATTTAAAAGAACCTTTACAATATGATATTAACATATTGCCAAAGAGTTTGTATTTGTCGTATATGGAAAGCCATTTAAAGTTTATTAAAGAAAACACACAAGAAGGTAGTAAACATCATTTCAACGAGCTAGAGTACGAAAAGTTTAGACGTGTAGTTGATTATATGAAAACTACTACATACAGCGATCAAAAGATTGCTGAAGGACGCAAGGACTTTTGGAACTTCTTTAACGAACAAGACAAAAGACGCAATGTAAATTTCCAAGAATCATTTCCTGAAATGCAAGACTTTTTTGCATTGTGCAAGGAGATGAATGAAACCGGCTAAAGATAATTCTTATTGCTATTATCCGTTCAAACAACTTGCTATTAGTCATTGGAATAGTGATGGTATTCGGTGTGTCAATCCGTGTTGTAATATGGCAAGTCCGCTGGATCCTGATCCGTTGAATACAGCAAAGGACATACACAACGATGTTGAAACATTATTTGATTTGCCTCAACTGCAAAATATTCGCACACAGATGTTGAATGGAGAATATCCAGATGCTTGTAACGGTTGTTATGAATTAGAAAAGCATGGAACAAGTCCTAGGCTAATGTTAGATACAACTGCAAATAATGAGCTAGAATGGTTAGATATACATTTAGGTAATAAATGCAATCTTAGATGCCGAATGTGCCACCCAGCATTGAGCAATCAACTCAACAAAGATGCAGAACAGTTTAAACAAGATGGATACAACTATTGGTGGGATAGTGTTCCTGATATTGCTCCGCATGATATTACTGTGTTGTATCCTGTGCTACACAAGATAACAAATATACGTGTTAGTGGTGGCGAACCATTATTATCTAAAGAGTACTTACAGTTATTAGATTATTGTATAGAAAATAATCTTGCAAAAAATATTACATTAGAACTGCATACAAACGCTACAAAATTTACAAACGCAAATGTAAATAGATTAAACAAGTTTAAAAACATTAATGCTACATTTAGTATTGACGGTGTGTATA
>Ga0181400_1000268_pt1 | contig 21978 bp, 33 predicted proteins | sample 23SPOviralmetaG_FD_130129 | JGI IMG/M metagenome (GOLD analysis project Ga0181400, IMG submission 130129) | Marine viral communities from the oligotrophic San Pedro Time Series (SPOT) site, San Pedro Channel, CA, USA - 23 SPOT_SRF_2011-06-22 | ecosystem: Environmental > Aquatic > Marine > Strait...
ATGATATGGGAAATAAATGAAAATAGTAAACGCTAAACTGATAAGCGGCACAGCACACGATGTAAACTGGGGAAACGGCACTAGTCGTAGAATGATTGTAGATTCAGACGGAATGGGATATAGTATTCATTATACTGTTACATTCCGTGGCACCAGTAGTAAACTAAAATATGATAATCATTTAGAAAGTTGTTATGTACTAAGTGGTACAGGAACAGTTGAGGCACATGGTGTAACTCATCAACTACAGCCAGGTGATATGTATGTACTTGATCAGCATGACGAACATACAATTAGTGCAGATTCTGAGCAGGATTTAGTGACGCTGTGTGTTTTTAATCCTGCTTGTAAAGGCACTGAAAATCATAAATTAGGTTCAGACGCAAGTGGTTACTAATGAATGTATGCCTGCTTACTAGTTTAGCATCAAACAATCCTCTTGTAGAACAATGTATAACACAATGCAAACGCTTGGGCGGTAGTGTGCAAGTGCTGGTAGATGAACTTCCAGTTAGTACAGATGATGTGACATTATATATTAGTTTCTTAGGTGATGTTATTATTCCAGAATCATTGATTAGCAAGCATATGTATAATACACATCCTGGTCCACCGTGGTATAGAGGGTGGGGCAGTAGATTAAGAACTGTGCTAGATAAACAAACTGTTCATGCAAGCACACTGCACAAAGTCGAACTGCGTGTAGACACTGGTGACATATACCAAATCATTGAATTTAGTGTTACTGAAAGTGATACAATAGACAACATTCACAGTCGTGCAGAACTAGCAAGTCTAGCATTAGTGACATGGTTAATAGATCACTATGCACTTAAAGGCAAGCCCACACACAAAGTTGCTGAATGGTCAGGTAAGTTTATGTATAAAAAAGAATACCAAAAACTACGTCATGAATATATAAATAACAATGTAACGCCGCAACCAGCGACGTCGGAATATTAGTTGACCTCTATGTCTTAAATGCATGGGCCACTCCGTATACGAATAATCGTTAACATTTTTTATTGATTAATACTATTATGCAATGTATAATAGAGTTATGTTTATTTGTAATGGAGATCTAATAGATGAACGAACTAATTGAGAAAATGAAACTCAAGCCTAGCGAAACTAACGCTAATTATGGCGACCTTCCAGAAGATATTAACAGTTACATTAACGATAGTGTAATGGCAAAACAACCAGAAGTTACACTATGGGACTTTATTGAAAATAAGTTAGATGAGCAATATGTACAATGGGCAGAAGACATTGGTAGTACTCTTACAGAAACTTGGGAAGCACGACCTTTTGCGAGACTAGACCTAGATACACAGGTGTGGATCGACTGGATGATGGCTAATCAGGATACATGTCAAAAGAAGTACTATGAAAAGCGTCCATACCACGGCAATGGTGCAAGTGAACTAACGCTAAATCTTCCTATGAAGATTGGTTATAATGCTCGCAACACAATTGAATACAACTGGGGTCTTTATGGTGATAGTAATCAGCAACTAAAAGACTTGATGGGCGATCAGGATGTTTGGGACAATGTTATTGGCATTGACAAAGAAACTGCACTGGTTAGACTGCTTGCCTATATGCCTGGACAAACTCTTCCATGGCACCACGACAACCTAGGTAACTGGTGTCGTAACAATAAACACCTTAATCCAGATGTTGACAAACAGATGTGTGACCTAGGTCCTATTCGTAGACATCTTGTTGCTATTACAGATTGGCATTGGGGACATGTACTACAAGTTGAAAACAGTTATTTTCCAAATTGGAAAGCAGGCGAAATTTATAACTTGCCAATTCCTCGCCCGCATTGTAGTACTAACATGGGCATGAAACTTAAAGTTACATGCAGTATTAGTGGAGCACAGATTAATGATAAAATTTCGTTCCCCCTTTAGTAAAACTAGAATAGATCCCAAGCCAGCGGTACCAACTGATATTACAGAGCAACACCCATGGCATTGGAATCCACAAGAAACTAATCACAACGATGCTAATGGATTTGTGGGCAAGGTTGATTTTGACTGGAAGGCACTAGCAGATTGGAGTACGGATTTTTGCAATCGTGATCTAACACCACAAAAATGGTGGCGTTTTGATTACGAAGAAGATGCAATCTATCACGCAAATGAAAATGTTAATAATATGCCAATCAAAGAGCAGGCATTTTTAGCATACAAAAACAACACACATAGTCCGGATAACAGTTGTTACTTTAAAATCGCTAATGAAGAGTTTGGCGAATGGGAAGCACCTTTGCGTGAGTTATTTCCACAACTTAATCCTGACAAATTAGGTATTAGTTTATTTTTACAACCTCCTGGTCATACTATGTACAGTCATGTTGACACCTATAGTAGTTTCATTAGACGCACAGGTGATGCACGAGCAGACTATAGCAAACTAAGGCGTTATATGGTTTTTGTTACAGATTGGGATTGGGGACAATTCTTTCATCATGGCAATCATGTATTGCAGCCTTGGCGTGCTGGAGATTGTTGGGATGTGCAACCAGGAGTATATCATGGCAGTGCAAACTGTGGACTAACACCTAAAATGACAATACACTGGAGTGGTGAATTAATTGACTAAAGACAATGTATTGCTAATTGGTGCAACTGGATTTTTAGGACAAACCCTTGCAACACTGGGTCCTCAAATTGCTACAACAAGATTTGAGGATCCTATTGATCACTGGCAACAGTATGAAGGTATAGACACAGTATGGCTAGTTGCAAGAGCGTGTCGTAAGACAAGTCCTAGACGAGATGCAGAGACCAAAAGAATTGAACTAGAAGGTATACAGCGTATATGCGATGTGTTCAGTGATTGCCACGTTGTGTATACCAGTACAAAATGTGTGTATGGACTTACAGACAATGACATAAGGCATACTAGTAGAGAGCATGTTGCTCGTGTATTTTGCAGTGGATTTCTTGGTACTAGAAATTTACCTGATATTAACAATCAAAAACATACTATAGACCTGTCACCATTGGGCGAAGAGCATCGTATATATGCTGAAACTAAACTTGCAGGGGAAGATATTGTAAGACGCACTGTGCGTAGTCATTCGATTTATAGAATATGGGATATAACTTAATGTTAGACAATCAATATTTTAAAAAATATGTAGATGAACATCCAAACGGTGATTTGGATAAGAAAATTAATATAGACAAACTTTGTACACTTGACATAGATCCAATTGTATTTGAGGACTTTGCTAATGAACACAGAGAACAAGCAACAGTAAAATGGTATCATCCTCGTCCGTTTTTAAATGCTGAATCAAACAACCAAGCAATACAAGCAAACTGGATTGGATACAACGAACATAATACAACAGAGTCCAATTGGGGATTAGATCCGGCACACAATAAACTTTTAAAAGAATTAGTAGGGCAAGCAAACTTTGATCTACTAGGAATAGATCCAACACAAAGTCTATTAAGATTACTTGAATATATGCCAGGGCAATGTTTACCTTTGCACTTTGATGGCATGGAAGGATTTAAAAGACTGTATGGCGCAGACAAAGTAGGAACAAGATTCTTTGTTGCCATAAGCAAGTGGGATTGGGGGCATGCTCTTCAAGTGCATAATAAGATGATAGCAAACTGGACGCCTGGAGACACTTATATTATACCGCCTGAGATTTGGCATACTAGTGCAAACTTTGGAATAAGACCAAAGTACACATTAACAATCACAGGTGAACGCAACGGTTAAAAATATGGACAAACAGCAATACATTGAATTATTATCAGATGCACCATGGAATCAAGTAGATGAATTCTACGGAGATAAAGATAAGATTCCTGCGACTTATGTAACTAAAATTGATATAGACAGTGATGCCTGGATACGTTTCAGTGTAGATAATTTTGATCTTGCACAGCAAATGTGGGAAAAGCCAAAAGAGCATTACGGTGCAAAAGAAAATAATATTGCTGATATTAATAATCAAGTTGGTAGAAACGAACACAACAGTTTTGAACTTAACTACGGAGTAAACGGAGACACCAATAATAAACTAATATCATTGCTAGGTAAAGACAATATACAACGACTAGGTATTCAAGAAGAGGGTATCCTTGTAAGATTAATTGTTAATATGCCTGGTAATGGTGTTGCTTGGCATCATGATGCAGCCGGCAGATACTTTACTAAAATGTATCCCGACTATGAAGGCACACTTGATGATCTAACCAGACTTTGGTTTAGTGCTGTGCCGTGGAGTAACGGGCATGTTTTTCAAGTTGGTAGTAGTATGCTACACAACTGGAGTGCAGGCGATGTATGGCATATCCCATGGGGAGTACCTCACGGTAGTATAAATTTTGGATATAATATAAAATACACTGTCAGTTTGACAGGAAGAAAAATACGATAAATATTATCGTATACAATAGGCGGCGCCAATTGACGCGAATCGACGGATTCTATGAGATGTACTCTAGCCTACAACCTAACACAGGAGAAAACGACATGTCTATTGAAAAAGACGCTTTAAAGCCATATCAGCCAAAAGGTTACAATCCTTCAACTGGTATCTACTGTAGTTCACAAATTTTTACAGGTAACTGGGAAAACGAACTTGCAGCACTGAACTACACACCAAGAACACAACTAAGTCAGGACGAAGATATTAAACAATCTGATGATGAAAAAGGCATTCACAGTGGATACCTTTACAACAGTTTCAAAAGTGCAACTGGTGAATCAACATTCCACGACACACTAGGTGATGACTTTTGGAAAGAAGATCTTCCAGCAGATTTTGCTTATACAGATTCATACCATAGTAGTCCAAAACTAGCAGCTATCATTGATTGGTTCCAGTGTGAAAAAACACGTTGCCGTATCTTCCAACAGCAGCCTGGACATACAATGGAAATCCATACAGATTATGATAATCTAAAAGGACAAGAAGAAGGTGAAACAGTTCGTATCTTTGTACAACTTAACGATATGCCAGGCGGCGCATGGTTCCGTTTTAAGACACAGGACAGCGAAACAAGTATTAACCTACAAAAAGGTCAGTTCCTAATCTTTAATCCAGATCACACAGGTCATGGTACAGAGAATATCACTAGTATTCCACGCAATACATTTATGCTTGTTGTAAAGCGTAACGAATGGATTGATAATCTAGTAGGTCAGCCTCACATGCAGTTCATCGACATTGATGCAATGGTTGATACAACTGCTCCTAAAGTTGCAGATTTATTTGCTGCTTAATTAACTAGACATATAGCGTATGGGTTTGTTATAATAACTCATACGCTATTTTTATGAGTAAACTATGTATCAACAACATTATCAAGTAGGCGATAAAAAATTCGTCGGAGCATATGCTGGACTTTATGAATCAGCACTGACAGGAGAATACTGTCACTTTGTTTTACCTGAATATCACATTCAAAGTTTTCTTGGTGTAGACGTACCCAATTTAAAAAATTATACAACTAAAGATTTAGTCAAAAAGAAAATAGCACAACTTAGAGATGAAAACGATCTAATTAGATTAAGTTATACTGGAGGTCAGGATAGTCATACTATAATGCTGACTGCACAAGAATTAGGCATTAGATTTGACAGTCTATTTACATTTACAAACAGTGTAGTAGAAGATCCATATGTAGAATATGAGTTTGTATCTGGGATTGAATATGCTAGAAATACTGGCATGCAACATACAGTACATCGTCCTAGTATTGCTGAGTTTGAAAAAGTATGGAAAGATCCATATAGTTTTATAAAGTATGACGATTTTTATCATGGATTTGCTCCGCATTATAGTGATGTATATTTTGAGAATTATCCTAAAGACTACTTTGAAATCATAGGAAATGATAAACCTAGATACTATTGCAAAGACGGAACCTACTATTGGATTATTACTGACTTTAGTGATTGGTGCTTGAATAGAAAACACGAAGACTTTTTTCTAGGAAGCACATGCCCAGAACTTGCTGTTAAACAAGTCACCCTTGGTGTAGAATATTTAAAAAAATACTATCCAAATAAACAGGGTTTCATTGATTACAAAAATGTAGACACACCTAGTTTTTGTAAACATCTAAGTTTGGTCGATAGTATAGATAACAAGATTAGAAAAACAAACGAAGATCACGCAGAGTATGGATACCTAAACGAAAAACACAGACGAAGTATCACACAATTATTAGAAATGGGCAGACGAGACATTGTTGATAGTTGGATAGAAGTAAGTGAATTTATTGATCAATCATTAAAAGATGCACCGCATGGAATTGAAAGGCGCAATGTATATGTGCCTGAAGTTGGTTGCCAAGTAAAACTTACAACAAACATAGTGAGAACTGGTGCTATACTAAAAGTGTTAGAAGACGGATTAGAACTAATACCGCATACAGATATCAGAAGACTTTGATAAATGGTTGACAAACTTTTAAATACATGTATAATAAAACAATAATGCGCCTGTGGTGAAATTGGTAGACACGCAGGTTTTAGGTACCTGTTCTTATGGAGTGGGGGTTCAAGTCCCTCCAGGCGCACCATTTTACACCAGAGGAGATTAAAATGATAGTAGCATTATTAGCAGGTTACCTGTTTGCCTTAGATAACAGGGAATTCTTTGATACAGTAGCAGAACAAGTTGGAACTTACGATTGGCATCAAATTGAATGTAGGGAAGCAACACCTGGACTACCTGCACTAGTTCTTGAAACTCCAACCGGCAAAAGACTGGTCTGTAACAAGTTAAAGTAAGGATTAGAATATGAAACAGGAAACTCCTGAGGAAAAATCCGCACGACAAGAAATGGAACGCCTAATGGATTGGGTAGAACAGTATGGTGTTGATACAGAAAGTTTTGCCAAATATACAAAAAAATAGTTGACACTCCTTGGATATGGTAGTATACTACATAGACAATAAGGGAGCAAAGCATGACACAAGAAATCGAATATGCAGTACAAGAAGCAAGTAGTATGAATTTGAGCACTGAACAAAGTATTAGATTTGTTATGCGTGTGTCTAATTGTAACAGAGAAATTGCAAAGCAAGCAATTAATCACCGTGCTATTTCGGCACACTATGAAGCAACAAACTTTGTAACTTCATAAAAATTATTGGACAGTTGGCTGAGCGGCTTAAGGCGGGGGATTACTAATCCCTTGAAGATTTACGTCTTCCGTGGGTTCGAATCCTACACTGTCCGCCAATTTTAATCCTAGAAGAGGAATCGAAAAATGAAAGTATCTGTTGATGTTTACACAAAAGATGTAGAAGCAGGAATTGCTGCATTCCGCAAAGCAATTGAATCAGGTGCAACCGATGCACAATTACGTTCAAATGAAGATTGGGAAACTAAAAAGTTTGAAAGTCTCAATCTAATGTTTGAAGCAGATAACAAGAGTGAAGCAATTAGCAGTCTTGACGACGGTCCTTTTGCCCGCGATGTAGCAGATCTTAACTAGCACCAAATTGGGGGTATAGCTCAGTTGGGAGAGCGATTGCTTTGCAAGCAATAGGTCATCGGTTCGATCCCGGTTACCTCCACCATTAACAAAGTCCAGTGTTCCGTTTCACTGGTAAAATAACTGAACGGATGGTGCCCAGGATAACCTAAGCAGGTTGTAAAACTGCTTGCATCTTTAGTCCCGTTCGTCTAGTGGTTTAGGACACCGCCCTTTCACGGCGGCAACAGGGGTTCAAATCCCCTACGGGATGCCAACTAAATAGTAGTACAATGATAACAATTACCCAAAATGCTAAAACATATCTAGCAAACATGCTAGAGCAACATGACAAGCCTTATGTATACCTTAGTGTAGAAGGCGGCGGTTGTAGTGGCTTTCAATACAAGTGGGACTTTACTGAAGATACCAGTCTAGGCACAGTGCATGAAGATGTATTAGTACTAGATGCAATGGCAGAAATGTTTGTCATTGGCTGTGAAGTTGACTATGTAAACGAACTTGGCGGCAGTTATCTAAAAGTAAACAATCCTAATGCAACAGCAAGTTGCGGTTGCGGTGAGAGTTTTGCTGCATAATGGAAACACTTTGGGCTATATACCTAACAGTGTGCATTAGTACTACTTGTGTGAATCAAGAAATACAGAGATTTGACACAGCAGAATTATGTAAAACAACACTGCCTGCATATCTTGAGATTCCAAATGACAGCGCCAATTGGGATACAGTAGAATGGCAGTGTTTACCACTAGGCGGTAGTGCTACCTAAATAGGCTTGCTACTACTAGCATCCCACTTATTATATTGTCTTAAAACTGAACTTTGTTTCTGTGCAAACTGCTTTTGATTGCAGTTAGTACAGACATGAGCTGCACTTCTAGTATCGAACTGCTTGCTGTGTCTATAAAACTCTTGACCACACGAATCACAGCGCAGATGATACAGTTTACGAGTTGTATTACAAAGTTCTCGTCTTCCATTTCTCCATCTGCTGTATACAGTATGTTCTCTTGATTCACCGATTATCATAAAAATATTTAGCACACTGCTAGGTTAAAACGTTTAATAAATACACTATAATTTAGGAGTCCCACACATGGCTAAACAAACAGTTAATCTTGGCAGTAGTGCCAATGACGGAACAGGCGATCCGCTACGCACCGCCTTTGATAAAATCAACGATAACTTTGATGAACTATACCTAGTAAGTACAGCAGGATCAGGTAACAATATTACTATTACAGGTAACACCATTGCAAGTGATAACACCAATGGTAATATCATTCTTGACCCTAACGGCACAGGCGACATTTTAGTAGCAACTGGCGCTGAACTACAACTTACAGATCACACAGATAACGCAGTTGTGTTTAGTGATGCAAGTGGTAACCTAACAATGAGTGCAGGCTTTACTTTTGATGGAACAAATGTTGCAACGACAGGTAGTATTGATGTTAACAGTAGATTGAAGTTGGAAGACAACCGCATTACTACACAAACAACAAATGATGATATTGATATTGATCCTGCAGGCAACGGCTTGGTTAACCTCATTACTACTGCGCAAGGAACAGTAGGTGCAGCAGGTGCAGCGTCAGCAGTACCAGCAAACCCAACAACATATTTCCAAATTAAAGTTAACGGAACAACATATGTAGTACCAGCGTTCGCTGTAAGTTAAGGAGTTGACTAATGGCTAAACAAACTATTAATGTAGGTACTAACCAAGATGATGGAACCGGTGATAACCTTCGTGCTGCATTTGTAAAAGTAAACGAAAACTTTACTGAAGTTTATACTGAACTAGGTGGTGTGGCACTTAGTAACATAAAAATGTCAGGCAGTACTATTAGTACTGATACAAGTAATAGTGGTATCATTATTGATCCTAACGGCACAGGTACTATTACACTAACAGGCGACACTACACTGACTGGTACACTAGATGTATCAGGTGCACTTAGCCCTGCTAGTTTAGCAGTAACAGCAGGCGCTACAGTAGGTGGCGATCTTGGAGTTACAGGCACACTGACTGCAGGGACATTTTCTCCGGGCAGTATTACAGTATCAGGTACTAGTAATCTAAATGGAGATGTAAACTTAGGCGATGCTAGTGGTGATACAATTACTGTAACAGGTCGTTTTGACAGTAGTATTGTTCCAAGTGTTACTGATACCAATGATATTGGTAGTGCAACACTGCGTTGGAAAGATGTTTACAGTAATACTTTAAACACAAGTGGCGATGCAACTGTAGGAGGAAACCTAGCAGTAACAGGCAATGTCACTATTGGCGGTAATATTACAATTGGTGACGCAGACACTGATGACATTACAATTAATGCAGAACTTGCAAATGATCTAATACCAAACAGCGACAGTTTGTATAACATTGGTAGCAGCGACAAGCGTTACCTAACAGTGTTTGGTGATCGCTTTATTGGCACAAGTGCAGAGATTGGCGGCTTACAGGTAATTAGCAATACCATTCAAAGCCTAAGCACAAACAGCAATATTACTATTAATCCTCAAGGTACTGGTATTGCTATTGTAGCAGGACAGTTGCGTGTAGATGGAACATTGCAGATTAATGGCACACAAACTATTGACATGGGTAGCAACAGAATTCAAACAGTTGCAACACCAACCAGTGCTACAGATGCAGCAACCAAAGGTTATGTTGATGGACTAGCAAGTAACTATGCTACTGCGGCACAAGGTGTAACAGCAGATAGTGCAGTTCAAAACATACTTATAAGTGGTGATGACAGTTCAGCACAAACAGTAACCGACGGTTATGTTATTGACTTTAATGGTGAAGGACTTGTAACTACCAGTGTAACAGCAAATAAAGTTGCTATCAGTGTTGCAACACAAACACTGGAAACTGTAACCAATGCCGGTGCAACAACAATCAATGCAGTCACAGTTGGCAGTGTACTAGTTGATGGACTTACTATTACCGATAACAACATTACTGGTAGTAGAAGTAACGACGATATTATACTAGATCCTGCAGGTACTGGCACAGTTGATATTAACGCTAATAGAATTAGAGTAAGTAACCCTAAAACTCCTGCAAGTGCTGTTGGTGCAGCGGGTGACCAAGAAGGTGATATTGCCTGGGATACTCAGTATATCTATGTGTGTACAGCAAACTACGATGGTGCAACCAGTGTATGGAAGCGTGTAGCAATTAGCACTTGGTCATAAGCGATAAATACTCTATAATGAGGAGTATATAGAGCATGGCGGCTCCAGAATGGATTACACCACCCGGTGACCTAGGCACTGTTGTTGAAGGTGAGTTTTACCAAGTAAAGTTAAATGCAACTAACGCTGACACTTATAGTTATTTGAGTGGCGTGTTACCTGTTGGCATTCGTGTCACACAAAATGGTATTGTTGAAGGCAACCCTAAAAACTACGATTATATTCAAGGTGTTCCAACAGAAATTGCACAAGATGTGACCAGCAAGTTTGTCGTTCGTGCAACTAGTTTAGAAGGCACTGTAGCAGACCGTGTTTTTGAAATGACTGTCACAGGTCAAGACGCTCCTACTATTAACGTACTTCCTGCAGAGAACCTAGGTACATACTTTGATGGTGATAAAGTAGATGTCCAACTAACAGCAACAGATCCTGATCCGGGCGATACACTAACATGGAGTTTACAAAGTGGTAACTTACCAACAGGTTTATCAATCACCAGTACTGGTCAAATTATAGGATATATAGAACCTTTTGCTACAGTAGATGGCACTCCTGGTTTTGATATTAATAATTTTGATATTGGTGAATGGGACTTTGCTACTAAAAGCGTAAACAAAAATTACGAGTTTACAGTAGAGGTAAGCGACAGTAAACAAGTTGATGTCAAAACATATACTCTTTATGCAGTGAGTCGCAATATTGTTACTGCTGATATTGACCTTATTACTGCGGATAACTATGCAAGTCAAAGCACAGCAACAGACTTAAACAGTTTATTAGATGCAAGCCAAACTAACTTGCGCAGACCTGCCATGCTTACACAGGCAACAGAACTTGGAGTAATCAGGCATGACAATTACTTTAGTTTCCAAGTGCTTGGTAAAGATTTTGATGGCGATATTCTAGAGTTTCAACTAGTAGGTGGCTTTGATGGAGCAACTGAAGGTTATGATAGCGTAGGATGGGAAAGCGAAGAAGCAAATTTACCACCTGGACTTGTATTAGATCCTGCAAGCGGTTGGATAAGCGGCTATATTCCTGCACAAGCAAGCACAACCACAAACTATAGTTTTGGTATTTTCTGCCGCAAGCGTGATAACACAGAATTTGTAAGTCAAGACACAATTAGTTTCAAGATGACTATTGAAGGTGATATTGATAGTGTTATCACTTGGCCCAATAGTGATCTAGGCATAATTAAAACAGGTGAGCAAAGTCAGTTAGATGTTATTGCAACCATTAGTGATAGTAGACCTGTACAGTATGAACTTCAACAGGGTATAGGTGCAGTACAAAATCTTCCTCAAGGACTTAAACTAAACAGTAGCGGTCTGTTAATTGGTAGAGTTAGTTTTGAAACAATGATGTTTGACACAGGCACTACTACATTTGACATTGAAGATTTATACACCAACGAAACTACTTTTGAAAGCATATACGAATTCACAGTTAGAATATATAGTGCAGACGGAGTCATTGACACATATAAAACATTCACTGTTACGGTTGATGCAGATACTAACAAGCCATACGAAAGTTTATATGCTCGTGCTTTACCAGCACAAGAGCAGCGAGATATCTACGATACACTAATACAAAACAACGATGATATTCCAAGATCAGATGTTTATAGACCTACTGATTATGCGTTTGGTGTGCAAACAGACATACGCACAGTTATTGCAGCAGGTTTAACACCTGTACCAGAAACAGACTATGTTGAAGCAATGAGTAAAAACTTTTGGAATAATACGCTGAGATTTGGTGGCTTTAAAACTGCTAGGTCAATTAATAGCGACGGAACAGTAAAGTATGAAATTGTTTATATAGAACTTGTTGATAATACACAAGGTATTGATCCAAGCACTGGATTAAGTGCAAGTCCTGTGCTAAGACAAGATGTGCGCAGTAACAGAACTACCTGGGAAAATCCAATCAGCGTAGATCAAACACCGCCGGATGTAAGTCACGGACACTATCTAGTGTCACAAGCAAACGACTACTATGTATATCCTAATAGCATAGAGAACATGCGTAGCAGACTTAAAACAGACATTGGTTACCAAATACTAGAACGCAAAGTATTGCCAGACTGGATGAAGGATAAACAGTCAGATGATAGTGTGCTAGGCTGGACACTTGCAGCACCTATTGTATATTGTAATCCGGGCACTAGTGAAAAAATTAAATACAGACTTGAACAGCGTATAAAGACTGCTAATCTAGATATCAAACAGATAAGTTTTGAAATTGACAGACTCATATTAGATAATAATCTAAGCAAGCACTTTGATAAAACCACAGGAAAATACACACTTACACAAGAAACAGTGTTTGATTTAGGAGATCCTGATACAACTTTTGATGGAAGTGGTACAAATTTCTTTGCTAGTACTGATGTTTACGCTGCAAAAGATGACGGCGACAAGTATGTCAAGTTCCCACAGGTAGGACCTTTTGATAGACTGCCTTACACGGAAAGATAAATATAAAGACAGTTTCCACAAACGGAGTTTATAGATAATGGCAAGCGGAATTATTACAACAGGTATTGACACAGCGTATCCAGTGGCAGGTCAGGACAATGACAGCCAAGGATTTCGTGATAACTTTACAAACCTCAAAACAGCATTAGATACTGCAAAGACAGAAATCAGTGACCTAGAATCAAAAGCAGTGCTTAAAAGTGCGCTAAGTGGTGATAGTTTAAACAATGATGGCGCTGGCGCTGTTATTGAAGATTTTGAACTAAAAGATATGAGTGAAACTCGTATTGCAAAAGGTACAACAAGTGGAACTGTGACCTGCGATTATGAAGATGGCCCTTATGTAACTCTTACAACTAGCGGCAGTATATCACTTGCATTTAGTAACTTTCCAGCAAGTGGTAAAGTAGGCACAATTCGTGTTGAAATTAACGTTGCTAGTGTTGCACATACAATTACACTTCCTAGTGCAGTAGACATTGGACAAGATCAACTGGTCGGTTCAAATGGTGCAAGAGTAATTACACCTGACAGAACTGGCGTACACATCTTAGAATTCGTAACAGATGACAGTGGTTCAAGTATTGCTGTTATTGATTGCTTACGCAACAGCAGAGCGATTGAAGTACGCACAGCAACAGCAATTGGTCAAGCAGGCGATAAAGCAGGCGACATTTGTGCTGATGCAACTAACTTGTATGTCTGTACAGCAGACTATGATGCAAGTAGTGCAGTATGGAAAAAACTAGTTCTACAAGCAATTTAACGGTTGACTTTGCCTCTATATCCTGTATAATATAGCATTATATATAAGAGGTATCTATGAACAAAATTGACTTAAACAAGTATCAAGACTTCGTACAAGAAGTAACATCACAAGAATCTAACGACAGTGGCGAAATGGCTATGGCTATTAGCAAACTAGAAGAAAGTGGCGTAAACATTAGTTTGCTACTCACAGGTGCTATTGGTATTAGTGCTGAAGGTGGCGAGTTTATGGAAATTGTAAAGAAGTGTATCTTCCAAGGTAAGCCTATGGACAAGGACACACAGTTTCATGCAAAGCGAGAACTAGGTGATATTATGTGGTATTGGATTAACAGTTGCCGCGCACTAGGCATTGATCCAAATGAAGTAATTGCTGAGAATGTACGCAAACTTGAGAAGCGTTATCCAGGTGGCAGTTTTGATGCATACTACAGTGAGAACAGGCAAGAAGGTGACCTCTAAAGATCATTTTGTATGTGCAGTGTTTGCTGTACTAATCTACTTTAGTATTACACTAATGATGATTCCTAACATGCTTTGGAGTGTTGTTGGGGCTTGGCTTGTGTGGCGTAACTGGACAACGTTCAATGCTTATTGCGAACAACGAAGGGACGGACTAAGATGAATCATCCATTAACACCTGACCTTAGGCAGTTAAGTGATGCAGACTTGCTTAAAAAACAAGGCGAATTACAAAAACGAATACTATACGGACATCAAACTGGTAATATTAATTTGATATCACAAGTAGAACTTATGCTTACTGACTACAGAGAAGAATCAATGCGCAGAGACAGAGAGCGTACTGAAAAAGCAAACGAAGCCGTTGACAACAAAGGCAAAAACTGGGACGATTTAATCGACATTTAAATGATAGAACTTAACGAAACCTTTAACACTACAATGATTATCGAAGATGTAATTATTCCAAACACTTGGAATATTACAGTACAACTAGTTCCAAACACTAATAAAAATAAACTTTACAATAAAGCAATGGAACGTGTACAATACTATATTCAAGAGATACTTGATAACAGTATTTTTGTGAGTTGTGAAAATCTCAAACTATTAAGTGAGATTCCATTTAAAGCACAAGTACATGTATTTCCAGACGATCCATGGGACCATCTTATTGCAATGTGTTTGTACACTAAAATCAACAGTATGTGCGAAGAAGTATTTTTTGTAGACAGCATTACTATTAACAGCCATCAGGCAAGAAGTGTAAGTCATAACTTTAGTGAAGCAGATGGCGGAAATGAAAATTTGATGCAGTTATTTGATGATGAACCTGATTTAGAACAGTATGTAAAGTACTGGTATAAGCCCACTCCGCAACTGTTATTACTACACGAAGGACTAAAACTTGTGGATTATCCTTGGGACGAGATTGAACTACAGTATGAAGATAAGCCACAAGAAGCAGACGTAATAAGTTTGAAAGATTTTAAAAAGCCACCAAAGAGCGATAATGACGATACTGCTTGACAAATATAGTAGACAAATTCTCAACGAAGAACAAGCATGTGAAATGTTATATGCTGATCCAACGTTGGATGTAAGTAATTTGTGCTTGGACGATGTTGCTAAGTTTAATGGAGCAAGTAAGAAACTACATTTAAACACAGTGTTAACGCAGTTAGATGAACTTGACTACGATGTAACAGAATATCATCGTGCTAATCAAGACAACTGGCACATGCCTGAAAAATACAAAGAACTAGATATTGCTGAATATCTAATTAAACTATGCCGTACAGATGCAGAACTACAGCGTGTAGGTACAGAATTATTATTGTATCAAGAACGAGACATGTTTAATTTGCTACGCTTTCTTGTTTACATTGTAGATGTTATGCGAGAACAAGACATTGTTTGGGGTGTAGGCAGAGGATCAAGTGTTGCAAGTTATGTGCTTTATCTAATAGGTGTACACAAAATTGACAGTCTTTACTATGATTTAGATATTGCAGAATTTTTAAGATAAGTATATAATATACGCATATAATAGGAGAAATCGAAATGGCACCGAAACGTGGCAAAACTTACAGAACATCAAGCGGTCAACAAGTAGACTTTGGTGCTCTACTATTGAATAATGAAACTGTGCCTGCACTAGGCAACATGAATGTAAATGCTCGTGGAGATGAGATTGCTCCGGATGGCACTATTACAAAAAGTCGTGAAGATATCATGCGCGAGTATAATGAACTTAATACCATGGTTCCTGCAGACGGCGCTATTCCACAAGGCACTGGATTAGACGCGGATGATGATTGGCAAGACTGGGAGCCACCTGTGCAAGCAAAGCCTGCTCCTGCAGAGAATACAAGTGTACCTACCCCAGAAGTAACATCGCAAGGTCAAGATAGTAGTGAGGCGGAAGTTGCACCAGTAGGCACAAACGTAGGAAAGCAAATTGAAGAACAAGCATCAGTAGAAGAAAAAGCAAAGACTCCAACTGGAGGATTAGCAGCGGCAGTTGCGGCAGCAAAAAAGCCTGAGAGTAATGTTCAACAGTCTGCACAACAACAAGAAAAAGCAAATCCAGGCGTACGGAGAATATAATGGCTACAAAAGTTGAAGGTATTTTTAAACCATTGCGTGACGGAATTCTTGTGCGCAACATGGATTTCGGTGGACATAAAACTCCAGGCGGAATTATTGTTCTAAGTGATGATGGTAAAGTTGGCGGCATTCATCCACGTTGGGGAGAAGTGGTTGCTGTTGGCAATGAACAACAGGATGTTAGTGCGGGACAGTATGTACTAGTAGCACACGGACGTTGGAGTCGTGGTTTTGAACTTAACGGTGAAACAGTGCGCACAGTTGATCCAAAAGATGTACTGGGTATCCAAAACGAAGAACCTGCTAGTACAATCTTTAAACCTACCAGCGGGCATCAGACTCGTGCATATGAAGGCAAGGTAAGTGTAGGGAAAATGGAGGTCTAAGATGACTAAGTTTGAAGATCACACACAAAGCGAAGCCGAAATGTACCGTAGTCAGATGTTGGCTACGCAAGATGAAAATGACATTCTACGAGAGAATGTTAGAGAACTACAGGAGCAACTGCAAAACTCATACAAGAGAATTGCAGAACTAATCGATGGTAATATGGAACGGTAAACATCTAATTGGCACAAGTCCAAAGTGTGCTAGACGCAGTATTGTTAGTTGGGGAGAAGCAAATGGCTTTGTTCAACTAGGTGATGCAGATGTAAAGAAAATTGAAGATGCTACAGCAATTTATTTTGTTAGGAATCCTAACGGCAGATTGCCCAAGCAAATTCAAACAGTAACTAAACGCTTTGCTACAGCACAAGGCAAAGAACCAATGGCACAGTGGCAATACACCGAAGAATTATTGCGTGAGACATTAGAGGATGAGCCTAAAGACTGGCATAATATTGATCCTGTACATTTGCAAAAGCAAACCAGTGCAAGTGAACGGTATAAGAATATTACCTGGAACTTTGTTAAACTAGATGATTTAGATACTTGGGCTACTGATAACGGTTATGCCAATTTTGAATTGTATCCAGAAAACGCAGATCCTTCACTTATTGCGCTTATTAACTTTTTTATCGAAGAGTGTAGAGTAGAAGACCTTTACAAAGAAGATTTTGACCTTTATCAATCACTGTAAACATTACATTGCATGGTATAAACAACTGCGCCAGAACTATGGAATATTGACTTCCTTAGGCTGTGCAGTATACAATAGTAAACACTATAACTTAGATGGAACCTACAAATGATACACAAATTTTTTAAGAAACTAGGACTTGCTGATGAGTACGGATACTGCGATATGAGCATCGTTGGATTCGTTGTTATCTGGAGTTTCTTTCTATACGGCGTATATCTTGCTATTGAGGATCTTGTTCGATGAAAGAACTTTGGACAGAAAAGTATCGCCCTAGCACATTAACAGACTATGTGTTCCGCGATGATGCACAGCGCAAACAGGTACAGGGATGGGTAGATAGTAAAACTATTCCACACTTGTTGTTTAGTGGCGCTCCTGGTACAGGCAAAACTACACTTGCAAAAGTGCTTATCAACATGCTTGACATTGATGAATATGATGTGCTAGAGATCAATGCTAGTCGTGAGAATAGTGTTGAAAATGTCAGAGACAAGATCACCAACTTTGTGCAGACTATGCCGTTTGGTGAATTTAAAGTTGTACTGCTTGATGAAGCAGACTATATCTCTCCAAATGGTCAAGCGGCACTGCGTGGTGTTATGGAAACCTATGCAAGCAGTAGTCGTTTTATTCTTACATGTAACTATCCTAACAAAGTTATACCTGCACTGCACAGTAGATGTCAAGGCTTTCATATTGAAAAGATTGACCACACAGAGTTTACTGCTCGTGTGGCAACAGTGTGCGTTACTGAAGGTGTTGATGTAGACATTGACACACTAGACAGTTATGTAAAAGCAACATATCCGGATCTGCGCAAGTGTTTAAACTTGTGTCAGATGAATACCATTGATGGCGCACTAGTAAAGCCCAATGAAGGTGACAGTGCTACAGCAGACTATAAACTAGCAGTAGTAGACTTGTTTAAACAAGGTAAGATACTAGAAGCTCGTAAGATGTTGTGCAGTCAAGTGCGTCCAGAAGAAATGGATGAACTGTTTCGCTGGATGTATGACAACTTGGAACTGTGGGGTAGCACACAAGAACAACATGATGCTGCTATTCTTATTATTGCAAAAGGACTACGCAATATTCCTATGGTAGCAGACCAAGAGATTAACTTGTCAGCGACACTGGTAGAACTAACACAAATAGGTTGACAAAGTCCTAATCTGTGCTATTGTGTATATAGTTAAACAAACACAGAGGACCAACCAATGCAATCACAACAATTATTCGATCTTAAGACTGTAATGACTTTTGCTGTAAGTGCTTATAAGCAACTAGGCGATAGTTACATTGTGCATGGTACAGTAACAAACAAATTGATTGTTGCAACAAATCTTGGATTGTTGGATGATAGTCGTGCTGTGTTTGTAGACCATGTAACAGCAGAGTGCGAAGAAATTGCTGAACAAATGATACAGTACTACAAGGGTCTAACATTTAAGGCTATGGGTGCTAAGATAAATGATTTTGAGCAAAAGGTTCTTGGTTTAATTAATTGCAAGTTAGTTGATCGCCGCGATATTGGCGTCATTGCCAGTTTACCTAAAGCATATTTTCGCAGTGTAAAGCGTGATGCTACTGACACAAAGATGCGAAAACTTAGCACAACTAGTATACATATTGGTACAATTGGACAAGAAGTAGAGTCCACTATTAACATTCTCAACTGTAGTTTTATTCAAAGCCTACAGTGTCATGTAGTTAATGCTGAAATTTCAGGCAATATCGTATGCTTCTTTACCAAACATCCAGCAGAACATTGGGGCGAAAGTTGCACTATCAAAGGCAAAGTAAAGCGTCATCAAACAAGTAAGTTTCACAATGGAAAAGAAACTGTACTTAACTATGTTAAAACGGTTGACAAAGTCTAGTAGTATGCTATAGTAATACAGTAAGTTAGAAATAAAGATGAAAGAATAGATATGAAAAAAACAATACTAGTAGACTGTGATGGCGTAGTCTTAAATTGGGAATATGCATTTGATATTTTTATGCAAGAGCATGGATTTACCCAAGTACAAGGTGCGAATATGATGTATGATATGGCACTGCGTTATGGCATTGATAAGCCGCAGGTCAAAAAACTAGTAAAGATTTTCAATGAAAGTGCTGCAATTGGTTACCTTCCTCCACTGCGTGATGCTGTACAGTATGTAACAAAGATGGCAGATGAAGGTTGGACATTTATTGCAGTAACAAGCCTGAGCACAAACAAGTATGCACAGAAGTTGCGTAAGCGGAACTTAGACAAACTGTTTGGTGAAGGCACATTTGAAACTGTCACATGCCTGGCAACAGGTGCAGACAAAGATGATGCACTTGCAAAGTACGCAGGTAGCGGCATGTATTGGGTAGAAGATAAGCCTGAGAACGCAGTTGCTGGGCATAAGCAAGGACTAAAGCCTATCCTGGTAGAACATGGCTTTAACATGAACAATAAGGACTTTCCGCTCGCTAAGAACTGGAAAGAAATATACGACATTGTATCGGGTTAAAGGACACTTTAGAGATCATATTGTAGTTCGTTATTTCATGGACAAGTATGATGCAATAGAGTTTAAAGACGTAGTGGATGCAAATTATCCACTACAAGTTACTTTTGAAAAAGGAGTTTATCCAATGAGTACTTTTATTGTTAACTGCTGGAACAGTGTGATGGATCATAAAATGAATCCATTAAGCAATATTCCAGACCTACAAACAAGACACCTAGTGATGCAGGTATTAGCCTGGATGTGGTGTATTATTTTTAGTATGAGTGTTGGAAGCATTACTGTGTTTGCAGTAAGTGCAGTAGCACACATCTTGTTTATTGCAGGAATTGTAATTACTGTTGGTACATTTGCTGTAGCAAAAAATAATCCATCACTTTTTAATTTGCGCCCTGGCTATCACAGTGTAAGTCGCACACGAGGACATATGTGGATTAATGGTAAAAAAGTAGAACTAGATCCAAATGATCCTGGTGGTGAACATGAATAGAGCAAAACGCATTTTAAAAAGCGAGAATGCAAGATCAAAGCGGCGTATTTTAAAAGACATAATTTGCGAATGCCTTGAACGAAAATTTAATAAGTTACGCAAACTGCGTCGAGCAGGTAAGCGTAATTCAAAGTAATAGGTTCCGTAGCTCAGTTGGATAGAGCAATTGCCTTCTAAGCAATGGGTCAGGGGTTCGAATCCTCTCGGAATCGCCAATAGGGGATAAGTGTTACGGTAGCACGGCAGGCTCCAACCCTGCAAGCGTGGGTTCGACTCCTACATCCTCTGCCAAATTTTAGTCACAAAAAAAGAGCCTTTCGGCCCTTTTTTATTTTTATTTGTTTTACGATGTTAAAGGAATTGTAATAGTAGTGCCTACGTTAGATTCATCGCCCCAAACAGGAATGTGATACCAACTGCTATTTGCGACTGCTTCATCAGCCCACCATGTTGATTCAATCTGAGAACCTTGTACATTTGTAGCCAAAAACTGACGGAACCAAAGCGCACTAGTTTCACTAAGATCCTGTAATACAGAATCTGTAACATTTTCTAAATCACTAGTTTGTGCATTACCAGCCAAAGAATCATACTTTGCTTTTGTTAGGTATTTGTAATCAGCTGCGCCAGTGTCTTTGTACACACAATACAATGCTTTAATCCAAATGTTTCTGTCATTATCTCCATCAACATATGCTTCATTAGTCAACACAACTTTGATGTCTGCAGTAACACTATCGTCTGCTGCAGGATCTGCTAGACCCGGTGCTTCGAATGTTACAGTCTGATGACTACCTTCTGCTGTAGCGGTAATCTCAACATTAGTTCCAACCTGAGTACCGTTTACAAAAATATTTGCTGTTGCATTTTCACTACCATACTGGTCCTGCCAACAATGCATAACAAATTTATAATCTTTTGCCATTTTATTTTTCTCCGTGTAGATAAATTTATCTTAATTGTTATAACTTGTTATTTATCGCCGTAGATGTCTAACACTTCTGCAACTGCAGGATGTCTTTCAATGTCAAAATGGTCAAAAGCACACACACTGATGTATTTGCTAGAACTATACCGAGCGTATAACTTCTGAAAATCCATAAGTCCGTTTTCATGTTCTTTGCGATCTGTTTGTGCAATGTCTCCTGTAATAGCCATACGACTATTATCGCCTATGCGTGTTAGCAACATTTTCATTTGACTTGGTGTAGCGTTCTGCATTTCATCTGCAATAACAAAAGCGTTTTTAAAAGTTCGACCCCGCATGAATGCTAATGGACTTATTTCAATGACCCCCTCCGCAATCATGGTTTGTATTTGCTTTGCATTGTAGTATTCTCGAACAACATCAAATATAGGCTTGGTCCACGG
>Ga0181400_1000269_pt1 | contig 21954 bp, 16 predicted proteins | sample 23SPOviralmetaG_FD_130129 | JGI IMG/M metagenome (GOLD analysis project Ga0181400, IMG submission 130129) | Marine viral communities from the oligotrophic San Pedro Time Series (SPOT) site, San Pedro Channel, CA, USA - 23 SPOT_SRF_2011-06-22 | ecosystem: Environmental > Aquatic > Marine > Strait...
ACGTTTAGATGAATTTGAAAATAAAAAGAAAGAATTTTTATCTGTAATAGATGAAGAATTTGAAGATAGAGTAAAAACATTTAATAAAGAAATAGATACTAAATTATATGATTTTTTTAAATTAAATGAACAAGATAATAAATTTTTAATATTCAATGAAGCAGAAAAGTTAAGAGAAAGTGTTTCAGATATAAGTGAAAAGTTTAAATTAGAATTAAAAAATATAAAAGAGTTTTCGAAAGAAAATATAAATCGTATTATTGAGAATAAAAGTGAAGAAATTTATGAAAAAATTTCACAACATACAGGTAAATTAATTGAGCAAAATAAGCAGACTATTTCTGAAAATATTAATAATCTTTCTAATACGTTTAGTGAAGAATTAAATCAATTAAAATTAATAAAAGATAAAATACCTGCAACTGATAATAATATAATTGAAAAACAAAATAAAAAATTTAAATCAATTCTTGAGCATGTTAATTCTAAATTTAACCAGCTAAATAAAAAGGTAAAGCTAATCTCTGAATCAAAAAATGATGAATATAATCAATTATTAGCTGCGGTAAACAATAAAGAAGTTGTTGAGTATAAAACTATTTTAAGGGAAAAAATAGAAACTGCAGAATTAAGTTCAGTTAAATCAGAATTACTAAATGAATTAAACGGTAATATTCAGAATGAAGTTCGAGGTATGAAACGATATGCTGAGATGTCAGCAGGCGGGGGTACTAATGCAGTTCAATATGCCAATGGTGGGACGATGAACGGGAACTTAAATGTAAATGGGGAGTTAAAAGCTGATACAATATTAGCCACTACATTACTTTCTGCTACTACAATGGATATTAATTTTGAATTGTCTGGTTTTAGTGTAACTGGAGATATATCAGCTAATGGTAATATAACAGCAGGTGGGGTTACATCAACTGATGATATATCTGCTAGAGATATAATTAAAAGTAGTAGGTTAAATGTAGGTAGTGGTAATTTATTTGTTGATGATGGTACTTCTTCTGGTAATGCTTTTGTTAAAATAGGGGCCTATGGTGCTGGTAACTTCTTCGGTAAAGAAGGTTCAGTAAACGGCGCTACATTTAGTTTAGGTGTTGGTAGCGCTGGTAAGATAGTAGAAGATATGAGGATTGATACTTTTGCTTTATCAGGAGCAGGTCTAGTTAATAAATATTCAAACCCTGTAGTACTTGTCACTTCACCGGGTGTCAACAAATATATAGTACCTGTCTCAATGCAAGTTTATAAATCTCAAAGTGGTAGTACTAGGATACCATGGCCTGCAGGTGCTGGTGCAACCGCTTTTGGAATAGGTACATTTGCCAATAGCGGGAATACTGGGGTTTTTAGTGGAATAACTGCATTACCAAGACCTACTGCTATTGTTGATGGGGATTGGTTATACACCAGAAATCAAGGACCAGATACACAAAATAGAATTATTAGTAATAGAGATCTCTGTTTAAAAGGATTTAGTAATATGTCATCTAATACTAGTACCGATGTAATTTACCTTAAAGTAAGATATATGGTAATGTCCGAAGATGGTGATTTTAAATCTATAGCCAACTTACAAATCAAAGACTCTTAACTTACTCTTTAAAAGTTATTGAAAGAGTATAAATAATAATATGGGTTTGAATTTAATAGTGGAAACACCAGCTCCTAAAGAGGAGTTTGAATATATCGTCGAAGAAGGTAATTCTAAAGATAAGCAAAACTTCTTTATTAAAGGGCCGTACATGATGGCTGAAGGCGTTAATCGTAATAAAAGAATTTATCCATTAGATGAAATGCAACGTGAAACTAAGCGTTATGAAAATTTAATGGTTAAAACTGGAAGAGCAATGGGTGAATTAAATCATCCTACTACAGCCGATGTTGATCTTGAAAGAGCTTGCCATTTAGTAACTGAAATGTCTCAAGACGGTAATGTATTCTACGGTAAGAGTAAAGTATTATCTACACCAACAGGGTTAATTGTTAGAAGTCTTATTAATGATGGTGTAAGAGTTGGTATGAGTTCAAGAGCTTTAGGTCAACTTATACCTGAATCTGGTTCAGATGGTGTTAATAGAGTTAAAGATTTTAAATTAGTAGCTATTGATTGTGTTGCAGATCCATCTTTTCCAAAAGCTTTTGTAAATGGTATCTTGGAAAGCAAGCAGTACGTAGTAAATAAATATGGACAGTTCGAAGAATCTTATGATACATTTGAAAAAAATATTTCTAATATGCCTTTAAAAAGTAAAGATCAATTTTTAAAAGATAATATCATCAAATTTCTAAGGACCCTTTAATAATATGAAAGAAGTTAAAACAAATTTAAAAAAATTTATTAGTAATGTAATGAATCGTAATTATAAAAAAGCTAGTTCAGATTTATCTAACACTATTAACAAGAAAATGGAACAAAAGATATTAAATAATAATATAAATATATTCTAATTATGGACATTAAACAAATTTTATCAGAAGCTACTAACGGTGCACTTAATGACGAAGTGTTATCAGAAATTGAAAACGTCTTTGAGCAAAAGATTAACGACAAGGTTGAAATTCATGTCGAGCAAGCTCTTAACGATCAAGATGAATTATATGCTGAAAAGTTAGGTGAACTTGTACAAAAGATTGACGAAGATCATTCATCTAAGCTGAAAAATGTAGTCCAAGCGATTGACGCTGACAGAGCTACGAAGTTAAAGATGGTCGTTGAAAAGTATGAAAGTGCTTTAAATGGTGAAGCAGAAGGTTTTCAAGGTCAACTAATCGAAAGCATTTCTGATTACTTAGATGTTTATTTAGAAGAAAAAATTCCAGTTGAAAGTGTTCAAGAAGCAGTAAAGAACACTAAGGCTAAGAAAATTTTAGAAGGCCTAAGAAGTCATCTAGCAGTTGATAGTGCTTTGGAAAAAGAAAGCATTAAAGAGGCCGTAATGGACGGTCACAATCAAATTAATGAAGCTTCTAAGAAGCTTGAGTCTGTTGCAGAAGAAAATGCAGTTTTGAAAGAAGAATTAGATACAGCAAAAGCTGGTTTAGTTTTAGAAAATAAAACAGCTAATCTTGATAAGAGAGCAAAGAAATTTATATTTAAGGTTATGGAAGGTAAGGGCGCTGAGTTCATTACTGAAAACTTTGATTATACATTGAAGCTCTTTAAGAAGAAAGAAAGCAATAGGCTCGAGTCTTTGAGAGAAGAAGCTTTAAGTACCAGAGATGACGTCGATAGAGTCATTTACGAAGACACTACACAAGAGATTGTTAGTGAAAGCGTAAGTAGCCCTTATATGGACGAATTATCTAAGTACTAGAATTTCCTATATTGTTTAGGTATTCCTGAGTTTCCTGGTTTTTTAAACCTTGGGGTCGAATATAAAGGAAAAATACAATTATGAATTCAATAAGACCTACACAGGCTTATATCGATGAGAATCGTGCTGCACAATTACTTGAAAAGTGGGCTCCAGTTTTGGACTACTCTTCGAAGAGCGTTGCAGTAATTGAAGATAGTCACACTCGTTTAAATACTGCTATGCTACTTGAAAATCAAGAAGCATGGTGTATTCAAGAAGCAGGACCTAATTACGCTCCTACTACCGGTAACACAGCTGGTAATGGTGGTTCTTTAGGTAATGACTTCGGTACAAATGGTCGCACCAGACCTTCTGGTACACCCGGTGCTGATGATTATGCATCCGGTGACTATCGTCTACCAAAGATTCTTATCCCAATGATTCGTCGTACTTTTCCCGAGTTAATTACAAATGAAATCGTTGGTGTTCAACCAATGGCTGGTCCAGTTGGACTTGCATTTGCTCTTCGTTATCGCTACAGTGGTGAAACACTTGGCCAAGGTATCGATGGTAAAGGCGGTAGCACTGGTGGCGCTGGTGGTGGACTTGGCAATTTAGCTTCTCTTTCTGGTGAAGCTGGTTATCAAGAACTAAACACCCAGTATACCGGTTCATCTGCTTCGTTCCTTTCTGGGAATTCTGCATTTACCGTTAGTGAACGTGATCGTGGTGTCGCAGCTCTTCTTAAGAACTTCGAAGTCACAGGTAACATTCCTACAATGGAAGTCTCTTTCGAGAAGACTGCTGTTGAAGCTGGTACTAGACGCTTAGGCGCTCGCTGGTCGGTTGAGCTTGAACAAGATCTCAAAAACATGAATGGTATCGATATCGATACTGAATTGACAAACGCTATGTCGTATGAAATTCAGGCTGAAATCGACCGTGAAATGCTTATGAGAATGATTCAAGTCTCTCTCAATGGCGGACCAGGAACAGGATTCTCCACATGGAGCCCTGCTTCTGCAGATGGCCGTTGGTTAGTAGAACGCAACCGCGACTTCTATCAAAGATTAATCGTAGAAGCTAACAGAATCGCAGTGAGAAATCGCCGTGGAGCTGCTAACTTCATCGTAGCTACACCACGTGTATGCGCTATCTTGGAAATGCTCCCTGAATTCCAGTGGGTACCAGTCCAAGGTAATGTTAATACACAACCAGTTGGTGTTGCTAAGGTAGGTAATCTTGGTGGTCGCTTCAATGTATACAGAGACACTCGCACAGAAGGCCAAGCTATTGGAAACAGTAACAATGGCGCTGGATACGCGACTGCACCTGAATATGCATTGCTTGGTTACAAGGGTCCAGAGTTTTATGACACTGGTATCATCTACTGCCCATACATTCCAGTTATGGTTCAGAGAACAATTGGTCCTAATGACTTCGCGCCACGTGTAGGCTTGCTTACACGTTATGGTGTCGTAGACAATATCTTCGGAGCAAATCTCTACTACCACGTTATCATTGTAACAGATCTCGGGACAGCATTCACACCTGGTACTAACTCGGTGTACTTCGGCTAATCTTGATGTTATAAGATAAACACTTCAAGACCTGGTTCATTTCTGAGCCAGGTCTTTTTTTGTCTAATCGAAAAAAGCTATATAAGTGGTGTAGCATACAACACAACCTACTATTGCCCACATTATATATTCATTTATCATTGCTTTGAGGTTTTAATATGAACTGCTTCTGGGTCAATTAGATTAGCAGCATACTTCTCAATAAGATCTTTACTCGAAGCTCTTACTGGGTTAATATCAATACCACCTCTACGAGCATATAAACACATTACTAATAGCTCAGAAGGGTCAAAAGCATCTTTCAATCTCTTATAGAAACATTCACAAATCTCTTCATGAAAATGACATTCATCTCTATATGAAACTACATAATTCTTAATACTATGAGCATCGATAGCATGCTTTGATTTAATATGAATGAATACATCACCCCAGTCAGGTTGTGAAGTTACTCGGCAATTACTCTTTAATAGACCTGAATAAAACTTTTGCTCTAAATCTCTTTTACGAATAATACCTTGTAATAACCCAGGGTCTTCTGTATATTGAGTATATACATAATCTTTATGATCTTCTAATAGGTCGACATTTTGATAACCTTCAATATCCCACGCATTATTAGGACTATCAACTTTATTATTCACCATATCACCGGCTTGGAATTTAACTTCAACTTTAGTCTCTAATAATTCACTTAAATCTATACTAGCGCCCTCTTCAAAACTCAAAATAGCATCCTCTTTACTTGCACCCATTTTAGTCATATTAAAGGAGTTAAAGTATAGCTTTATACTCTTACTTTCAACAATATACTTACTACTACAGGGGTATACACACTTCACAACACCAGTTACAGGACGTCCATTATCTAGAAGGAATGAACATTCATATGCATTCCATGTATCAGAACCTACAAAAGGTAAGTCATCATCGAATATATTTAAATATTCTCGATTATTACTCCGAGGTTCTCTTACAAGCAAATCGGGATCATACGTACTCTTATATTGAGACGTCTGCCCTAAATGCTTACTAATTCTACTATTATCTAATTCTTTATTTGCCATAATTATCTACTATATTATAAATTGTTTTCATACGATTATCAACTGATCCATTCAACCTTATTACTTTAATATCAAAATGATTAATTGCCTCTTCAAATAGACTAATGATAATATCACGAAACTCTTTATTCGCACTTCTCTCCCCATCATCTACTAAGGGTATATCAGGTTCTGTATAAAGTATAATATCGATACTACCAATGAGTTTCTTAAAGAGATATTCAGTATAATGATACATCTCAATAGGTATTTTTTTCTTTTGATATTGATACATTGTATATATTAAACCATCTAAAATACATCTATCCAATACAACATCTTTATCTTTAAAATCTAAATAGTTATATAAATGACTATTAACAGTTACTAATTGAGTAAATTCATCACCATCTTCATTAATATCTAGTTTATATTTCTTTTTTAAGCCTCTAGTTATTTCCGGTACGAAGTTAAACTTACGAAACCTCTCATCAGTTTGCATTTTAGTAAGCAAAGTAGATTTACCAGTACTTTGAGCCCCTGTAAAACTAATAACCATGACCAATTATATCTTTAAAGCAATTAACGTTATATTCTATATCTTCCATTTGTGTATCTGTAACTTCATGATCAATTAAATCAGCTAACATAATTGAAGGCTTCTCATTTAATCCTAGATTACCAGTATATCTAAGTTCCTTAATACCAGCTACTACTGGATTAGAAGTATCTACCGATCTAATAGTTTTATCGCCTACGTAGTTTTTAAACTCTTTAGCAAATGAACAACCTAATAGATGATGCGGTTTTTGATTATTCCAAATACCATCTTTCTTTAACTGCTCTATCAATCTACGACGACCATCACACCATCTTTCTAATTTAGTTTTACCCTTACCAGTTACAATATAATAACTAAAATCGAAACTGATTGCAATGTAATCAGCATTTTCTGACATATAATTATAACAATCTACTATTTCATCATACGTCTTACCTTGAACAGCTCCTATCTTTAAACCAGGTAACTTTGTATACTTAGTAGTAAAATCATGGAAACCTTTAATTGTTGCATAACCATCTTCTAAAACATCGGGTACGATATAATAAGAAGGTTTTAATTCTTTTACGTATTTTGCAAACTTACCCGGTTCAAATGATTCACCAAGTTCAAAAATACTATTATCTAAAAGGACTTCTCTACCCTGTTTTACACTATTTTTAAAGTATGAATAATACTTTGGATGTGTTTCAAATAGATGAACCAACGCGTAATCGTAGTCGTTATACTCTTTTGATTTATCTAATATACTAATCGGACTTTCATGTGATACTAACATATATCAATTATATAGACAGAAATAGGTATATCAAGTAAATAATTATATGGCCTTCGGACTAAATGTAGATTTCAGCGGAATAATTGGTAACCTTACTAAACAACTTAGATCTCTGGCTGCTTCGCAGATTAAGAGCTTTAGTAATATGGTTAAATCTAAAGCAATTGCAGCTATTAATGGTGCAGTTGGTTTTAATTTAACTGGGATGATTGGTACAAGTTTAAATTTAACTATGTCCAATATTTCTGGTTCTATGAGTTTTTCTAATCTACTTGCACAAACCCCTTTTGCAAAATTAAGTAGTATGGATTTAAACGCGCTTTGGGGAAATATTACGGATAATATTGGCCAAAATTTAAATGCTTTTGCAAAAAATATATCTAGTGCATATCAAAATATAAATTTTGATGATTTAAATTTAGGAGAAAAATTAACAGGAGCAGTTAATGGTCAAATAGAAAATATTAGTAGTGAAATTGAAGCGGGTATAGTAGCTGGTAAAAGTTCATTAAGTTCTTTAGCTAACTTAAATAATTTATCTAATACTCAAATTAGAAATTTTACTTTTGACCCTCAAGCTCAATTAGATTATGTTACTGGTCTGGTACAAAAACAAAAAGATAAAATTTTTGATTTAGCATTTAATAGTGTACCAGAATCTTCAGTTTTCGATGAACAAGTAGCTGGTTTATCAGAAACCGCGGTTGAGAGTTTTGCGAATACTGGTGATGATAACATAGATTTTGCGTTTATTAGTAATACAACTATTGAGGAGGTTAAATTGAATACCGCTGCGATATCACAACAACAATCTCAACTTAAAACTATAGAGCAAGAAAAACCTCCTATAGCAAGGAAAGTTAATTTAGATAGATATGGTAAAGAAAATGAAACACTTGCATATTTAAAAAGCCTAGATCAAACCGAATTTCGAGCTCCTGAAAATACTGACCCGATACCAACAATACCATCGCAAAGATATATAGATTTTATAGACCCATCTACTGGTCAAGTAATTGGTATTCAAGATACTGTAGACGGGGTAATACGACCAGTGTAATTAAGTATAACATTGTAATATGCAATAATTAATTTAAATATAATAATAATATGGAAAAAGAATTTAATAGTATGTATTTGGGTATAGTAGTCCAAAATAATGACCCTCAAAAAAGAGGTAGGGTCAAGGTATTTGTACCCCACTTATCACCAACTATATATGAAAATTGGGTAAGCAGTAATAAAGATAAATTTTTTAAATCTATTGACGGTCAATTAGAACCTATAATGTCTAAACTAAAAGTAGTATTACCATGGGCTGAGGTTAGTTGCCCGCTAACAAGTGAAAATACTTCTAAACGGTATAATAATTATACAAGGAAAGCTACTGTTTCTGATACTAATTCTTTCACTAACCTAAGTGCAGATAATTCTACTTCTAGTGGTGAAATATACGATCAAAGTATGTTTAGATTGAGCGATGCTTTTAATGATGGTAGTAATAATATTAATAATGTAAATCCATATTCTTTTAATTATAAACCTAATACGTATTCTAATAAAGCAAAAGGATCGTTTGGAATACCTAGTGTAGGTGCTCACGTTTATGTATTTTTTAGAGATGGTAATACTCAGTTTCCAGTTATTATGGGGACGTCATTTGGTAAGGATGATTGGCAAGGTATATATGATAATGAAGTAGATTACCCAGGTAAGTTTGAAAATTACGATAGCAGCTCTACTGAAGAAGATTATAATGTAAAAACATATAGAAATAAATATGTACTAAATCAAAAAGGTGGTACTTTCGAAATCAATAATACAGACCATAATGAAAAAATTAAACTAACCCATTATTCAGGTTCATTTAAAGAATTTAACAATAATACAAATTCAGAACTTGCTACTAAAAATAATCAAAAGTTAGTTATTAATGATGAATTTAGTACCGTTAAAGGGTTTAAAAATGAATTTACTGGTAAGAATTATGATGAAATAATTTTAAGAGATAAGTATAAAAAAATTGGTAACTTGAATGAAGATTTTTTCAATGAATGGAAACTAGCTTTTGGGGTTATGCAAGATAAAAAACAATTGTTTGATATCAAACGTGCTGAAAATAATAACGTTAAATCTAACGGAGATATTATATTAAAACTTAATAGTATACAACAAGCACGGTCCGGTACTTTTGCTGATTTCCCTGTAACTAAGACTAATAAATTTGTAACTTTAAATAATTTAAATACGTTTGACACTTCCGTTTTTACAGGTTTAAATATTTCAGGAGCCTTACAGGGTGGAGGTCTTCCATATTATGATAATAATCTGACATTATTAGCTGGAATTCTAAAACCTGAAAAAGCTGCCGCGGCAAATATCGGTACTACTGATGAACAATGGCCTGGAGAAGCTGGAAAGCGTTTTCCAAATGGGGATGGTAAAAGTCCATCTACACAAGATGGTTCATGGGACCCCGAAGATAAAAATTTAAGTCAAGAAATTTTAAATATTCAAGGAGACTTAATGGTTAAAGAAAAGGATTTTGGTCTCGGAGGTAACGAAATTATTGAAATTAGTAAAAATAAATTGGAAAATATCGGTACAGTCATGAATGATTATGGTAGTATTAGATTTGATCCAATAGGTAAATTACTGAATAACGAAGTTCTTGTCGGTAGTAAAGCCACATACGTTAATAGCGATGCCGGTCCATTGCTTGAATATGTTGATGTTCAAGACTTACCTGGTGGTACTTATAATTTAAATGTTAACAATAGGTATAATGTTATGGTCGGGGCCGGAGGTATCAATTTAAAATCATATGGACCTACAAATATATCAGGTAGTATTACCAACATAGCTGGTCAACAAGTTAATATTGGTTCAGAAAATGAAGTAAATATTGACGGTAAAGTAATTAATATTAGTGCTGATATTTTAAAATTACGCAATAAAAGACAGAGACAAGTTCTTGTAGATAGTAGTTTAGGTGTCAATAATAATGTTGTTATCGGTGGAGGTCTATCAGTTGAAGGGGAAACATATTTACAACATGTTACTGCTCCATCAGAAACGCAAATAACACAAACAACTCAAGCTTTAGGTCAAACAGTTATGGGAGCAATTCTTGGATATGTGTGTGTCGCTTATGGTTCATCACAAGGGCAATTCGCTGTTATTGGAGGTGGATTTGGACCTCCAGGTACACCATCATTACCAGATACAATTGCTACATACCCACATACTCATGCATTTGAAAATATACCATTGACATTAACTGATTCAAATGAAAGTACACGTAACTCAGCCAAAAATCAAGGTATAAATAGTGAGAATAGAGTTATTGCATCACCTCAGTTTAACACTCAAAAATCTGGAATTACTGTTGAGGAAATAAAAGCACCGTTACCACCTACAATAAATACACAGACTCCAGTGGCACCAACACCTGCTCCTCCAGCTTTCGACGGTACCGAGATACCAAGTGCGATTTCAGATACGGTAAATGAACTTGGTGAAACGATTACCGAAGGTAATACATTCACCGGAACTATTGATTCTGGTGGAATAATTGTTGACGAGGAGCAGACCGCAGCCGAAGCATCAGGAACAGTGTTAGGTGTTGACATATAGTTATTAACCCATATTAAATAATATAAAAGATGATTAAATTTACAGAATATAAAGTCAATAATAGTATAACCAATACGTTATCAGATGATAAATTTGATGTCGATAAACCTTTCAATTTTGTTGAGTATCTTAACTATGTAAAAGTTATAGATAATAATGATTTAGAAAATTTTAACCAATATAAAAAATATTTAGAAAAATGGAAAACTAGTGATTATGAAAATAATAAGGGTAATAGTCTTAACATAAAAGCAATTTACAAAAACTTTTTTAATGATTTAACGTTAAAATATTCAAGTCAAGAACAACGTAGATTTTTTAATACAATTAATTTAGACGATGATGATTCACTTACTAAAGTTATACCGTTTTACAGAGATAAAATTGTCGAAATACTAAACTATTATAGAGAAAAAAGAAATACCTTTCAAAGAGAATTAAGAGATAAACAAGGTAAAGGTAGTAATTTAAGTGTAAAGGATCAAATTAGAAATAATATTAATAATTTTTTTATTAGTCCAGATTACACTGGTAATATAATTTCTCTTTCTGCTTTAGATATTGATATTGAATTAGGTTACGATACCTTTAATGATTATTTTGATGTGAATCCTGCATCGGTCAATCCAAACGAAACATATATAACCAATGATATAAATAAAAATGCTTTCTTAGATATAGATCAAGCATTGGTAGATGTTTTAAATGATAATAATATTACCATTTCTGAATTAAATCCCTACAATCTTGTAGTTGAATTCAATGAAGTAAATACTAGTTTTTTACAAAGGGATGATTTTATTGATTATAAAATTACTAGCCAGACCGATACATATAGAGTTTTATATGAAGCTGAGCTAGCTGAGCATTTGGTAGGTACTGATTATTACTATCTAAGTACAACTGAAACAAACTTTGTTTCAGGTAAATTATTTGAGGCTAAAAATAAAGCTAAAAATTTCTTTAACATTAACTTTGCCTCAACGCTAGCTAAAGAAGCATACCCATCCGGATTTCAAAGAGATATTGGTTTATTTTTTAACCCAACTAAATTTTCAATTTTAAGAGTAGATGGTGAATATATCAAAAAAATAAAACCCGAATTAAAAGATAATTTTTGTTATATATTTCCAGACCCTGATCAATATGGTGATGTTGTTAATTTAAGTAATACAAAAAGAGACAACCCCTTTAACTTTTATTTTGATAAAAGCAGTTATAAAAATATTTCATCTTCTTCTTCCCGATCTACTGTAAAAGCAAACGAAAGAAATCATTATTTTCATTCATATCAATCTATTGAAAATAGACGACTTAATATAACTAATAATGGTACCTTTGGTGATACCATAACTGATCTCACTAATTACGGTTCTGTAGATAAAATAGAGACAGATATATATGGTAATGAATATATTCAAATGATAACCAATAAAGGTGTAATTAAAAATACATCTGATACAACAGTTATACAAAAAGCTGCGTTTGAATCGGGTAATACAATTGATTTATCTGAAAATAGATACTTTCTTCCAGGTATAGATCATATTGAAGGTTTATCAGGTTTGACTGATAAATTATATACTTTTAAAAAGATTTTTATTAAAGATGCAACTACAAAAGCATTAACACCTTTAACTGCTTCCAGTTTTAATTTAATATATGATAAATTTAAAAATAATTCACAATTATATAATGAAATTATAAACAGTAATATATCAGATATAAATGTGTATGAAGACACCATTAGCATAGATCTAAGTTCCTTTTCTATTATTGATACATTTAAATACGACGGTAACTATATAGAACAGATATCATCACCATTAATAATTAAAAAGGATAATACGGATATATCTTTTATAACCCCTGATTGTTATCATAACGATTCAATTTATAAATTCAATATAAATCTTAATGATTTAAACTCTCCATATATTAATAGTTTTTACTTTGAATTATTTAAGTATGATACTAATAAAAAGACTATACAAGAAATCAGTACAAGAAATAATGAAACATCAAGTTACTTTAAAGAAGCTTTTACCTTTGATAATCAAATTAAAATTAAAAGTTTGTCTAATAGTAACTTAACTTTTAATAGTTATGATAATACGTTTTTATTAACTACTACTTTCACGCGTGAAAATATATACGATACTACGGATAAGGATAATTTAGTTATACATTATTTTAATTTTAGGATAGTTAATGATAAAGTTCAACAAATTAAAAATATATTATACACAAATTATAATGATAATGTTATACCTTATGAAAATGAAAAGGTAAGATTTCAGGGTAATAATACAACATATAATATATATTCACCAAGTGGTGGTAATTTTAATCAAAATGTATTATATGGTAATAAAGACATTATTTTACCACCAATTCCTTTTCCAAGTACTGATACATTTACTTCATTAACATTTGCATATTCAGGTAATGTAAGTGTTAACTTTATTTTGGATCGAGTGGTTCAAAATTCTAATGAGATAAGTTTATATAAAGCTGATATTAATTATGGTGATGGTAGTACTGAAACCCGTTTTTCTAACTTTTTACCATCTGGTAGTTTAAAATTAGATAACTTTACTCACCATTATACATCGTTTAATAGTAGCATCTCTTCGACTGGGGTAATAAAATTTTATTACGAAAATGGTAAAACTGCCAGCGTAAATTTAACATTATTTAAAATTGCTGCAGATTTAACCCCATCTAATTTAAGAATAATAAATAGTCAGAAAAACAATGTAGATAGTTATATTTGCAATTTAATAGATAAAAATAATACAATTTACAATTTTATTGATCAAGATACTACAACATCTACTATAACCGCACCGTTTGAACCTATACCAACACGTATTGGTAAAATACTAAATTTTGATAAAATTGTACCAGGTGCAACTGTAGTAGTAACGGCTAGGTTCGATGATTCAGACATTAATGTAAATTGGGGAGACAGTACAGTGGAAAGTATAACTTCGACAGTCGCATTACCCCACACTTACTAAGCAATTTAATTAAATATCTATATGCCAATTAAACTAAACATTTTAGAGCCTTTAAGGAAACAAACAGAAGATATTATATATAAAGATATTGATTTAAACGTTAATGTAGGTATCGTTAAAGGTGATAATGCTAATAGTCCTGAAAATTTAAAAGATTTAAATACATCGATAAATTTCGAAGCAATTAGAAATTCATTAATAAATCTAATTACAACATTTCCAGGGCAAAAAATACTAAATCCTGAATTCGGTATGAATTTTGGAGACCTTTTATTTTTACCGGTATCGAAAGCAAGAGCTACTGTTATTGGTGAGAATATAAACAACACTGTTGCAGGTTTTGAACCGAGAATTAAAATAGTATTTATTGAAATAACTGCAGATATTGAAAAGCAAGAATATGAATTAGATATTGAAATTAATATTCCGGAGTTTGAAAATAGACCCCTTAACTTAAAAGGCCGTTTAAACAAATCTGGTTTTTATAGTTTTAATTAAATATAATTATGGCAATAAAAAATTTAACTGATTTTAGTTTATCAAGAGATGCTTATGCAGCTTTTGATGCTAAATCACTAAAGGAATTAATTCAAACAAGACTTAACGATGGTGGTATATACACTGACCAATCTTTTGAAGGTAGTAATATGTCATCTATTATTGACGTTATTGCCTATAGCTATCATTTATTATTATTTTACTTAAATCAAACTTCTTCTGAAACAATGTTTACCGATACTAGTATATATGAAAATATGAATAGAATCGTTAAGCTAATTGATTATAAACCGAAAGGCTATCAAACATCTTTACTCACATTTGATGTGACTGCTAGTAGTGAACTTCCTAAAGATGCATATACCATACAAAGATATAGTTATTTTGTTGCTGGAGGTGTCTATTATTCGTTTATAGATGATTGTACTTTTAATAAAACAGTAGATGGTGACCAAGCATTGGAGAATTTTTCTAGTGAAAATATTTTAAGACAAGGGCAGTATATTGAATATCCGCAAGTTTTTGCATTAGGTGAAGATTTTGAATCTGTACCTTTAGCAGTTAAAAATAGTGATAATAGTGTTGAAATTAATATCGACAGTGGTTCGATTGATATTTTTATTCAAGATGTTAATACTAAAAAAATAGTAGAATTTACTGAAACTACGAGTTTATTTTTAGAAGGTCCAGATTCTACAGTTTATGAAAAAAGATTAAATGAGAACGGAGTTTATGAATTTAAATTTGGAAACGGTATATTCGGTAAAAAATTAAATGAAGGTGATGGTATTCTTATATATTATATTCAAAGCTCAGGTGCCACTGGTGTTATTTCACCAGGAATATTAGATGGTAATATTTTAAATTTTTATGTGACTCCAAGATTTACCCAAATTAGTAGGGATATTTATGATAGTACTTTTAATTTTATAAGATTAAATCAGACCCCTTTTTTAAGTTTTTCAAACCCATTACAATCAACCGATCCAATTTTAAAAGAAGATGTTGAAAGTATTAGAAATAATGCTTCTAAAAACTTTCAACTTCAAAATAGAATTATAACTTTAAAAGATTATAACAATTTTTTAGATGCTAACTTTTCACAAATTCTAAAATCTTTTAAAGTTATTAATAATAATGATTATGTAGATAGTTATTTAAATTATTTCTTAAATATCGGTTTAAATAAACCGAACGATGATAGTAGAGTTTTATTCAATCAAGTTAATTTTAATTCTATTAATCAAGCAAATAACATATACCTATTTTTAGTTTCTAAATTTAACAATGTAGATGCAAATGATAATTTAAATTATCTTACAACATCTCAGAAATCATCTATTGTTAATTCTTTTCGACAACAGCAGCAAGCCAATATAAATGTTGTACCTGTTGATCCAGTTTACACATCATTTAGTTTAGGTGTAAGAACTGGTCAAACCCCGGATGACATTACATCAAGTATATCTAATGAATCGTTTTTAGTTATTAAGAGGGATATTTTAAGTAATACTAGTACAGAAGCTATTAAAGAAAGAATTAATAATATATTTGTTAATTACTTCGAATCTTTAGGTTTAGGTAGTTTGGTAAGTTTAAAAGATTTAAGCAACCAAATTTTTCAAGTCGGTGGGGTTGAGCAAATACGAACAAGAAGAATTATAAACAACCAAACAATTAATGAGGTAGATGGTATTAATCTTCTCGCATTAAACCCTATATACCCTGAAAATGATATTGAATTAATTTCTAGTGATTTATTATTACCATTTTTTAAATACCCGTATTTAAAAGGTAAATCAATATTATCTAATATTATTATAGAGAATTTGTAATATGTCGTACAGTTTCAATAAAGACTACAGCCCATTATCAGGTATTGATGTACCTTTGAATATATATGATAAAGATTTTAATCTTACTTTATCAAATACATCAGCTACCCCAGTTACTGGTGATCGTATATATTCAGGTAGTTTAGGAGGAATTTATGCAATACCAAATTTTTTAACTGTTGATCCTACCATTTCTGATACTAATTTTTTTATAGACTTTGGTGATGGAACAATAATTGAAAACGATTTATCTGCTTTTCATGAATACAAAACATCAGGTAATTTCCCTATAACATTGGTTGTCGTTTCAAGTGCAGGTTCATTTTTTAGGTCCAAAGATAGCTATATGTTGAATGTAAAGGATGCAGTACCAGATAAGATATTTTTATCTCAGGATGGTACTCAACAAAATGAAAGTGAAGGGACAATTAAATTTTATATCACTAGATTTAATACATTACATACATCCAGATTACTATCTGCTAATAATTATAAAATAAATTTAACCGTCGATAAGAATGCTTCACCATTAGAAAATGAAGCTAATTATATTAATAACCCTGATTTTCAATATAAAAATAGAAGTTTTTTCTTCACATCTCCTGATATAAATTTTAAGGTAATAGATGGGGTTGAAACAACTAGTGATTTTATTTACGGTAAATTTGAATCTGGTAAATTACATGTCTCAACTACTTCTGCTACCGATACAATTCTTTTAGGTACTTCTGGATTTGGAACATTTCATTTTTACGAACCTGGACCAGGTAACTAGTATAATAATCTTAAATTAATTTAGTTTTTTAAGTTCTTGTATTTCTTTACCTAATCTTTTTACCTCTTCAATTAAAACTGGTATAAGACTTGTATAGTCTACTGTTAGATAACCATCACTATTTTCTCTAACTAAACTTTCATCAATGTTGTATAAGTCTTGAGCTAATATACCTTTACCTTTTCCAGATCTTTTAGATCTACTATTCCAATCAAATTCATAACCAGTCAAATTACTAACAAAATTTTCCGAATCGATTGGACTTAAATTATCTTTTAATCTGTTATCAGAAGTAGAAAAAGCTGTTATATCTCCAGTAGAATTAATAGCTCCGGAGTTAATAGTTCCAGATACACATAAATTACCGCAGATACAAGTATTTCTTAGATTGCTTTGACCGCAAACTGATATACAATCATTAAAAGATATACCATTATTAAATGTACCAGCACCAGTTAATAAAAAAGGACCACCAGTAAGACCATCTGTTATTGTGTCGCCTAAAACTATTAAATTATTATCTATCGTCCCACTACCTTTAACACAAACATTAGTATTCGTAGTTATACCTTGACATGCTAAAAATGGACCACTACTTACTAATGAACCGTGAAATAAGGAATTACTATCACCTGAACCTAAACTTATAGCAGAACAACAACCTAAAGCGTCTGTTATTCTAGTAGTTTGTCCTCCGTCTAATTTACCATTATTAATAGTTTTAAGTATGCCTTCATACGATTCGTTTATATTTTCTCCTGTTAATTTAGCCATTATTTGTTCTCCAAGGTTTTAATTCTATTGTTTAGACTTTTTACTTCTTCAATTAAGTGAGGTATTAATTGAACATAATCGACAGATAAGTAACCATCTTGATTTTCTCTTACCGCAGATGGAATTAACTCTTTAACTTCTTGTGCTATAATACCGGTACCTTTACCTATTTTACCAGACTTCTCATCCCAATCATAAGTGTAACCATTTAAATTGTTTATAACATCGTTTGAATTATTAATTTTAATAATATTATTTTTTAATCTTTTATCTGAAGTATAAAACGCTGTTATATCATTTTGCGAAGTAATTGAACCATTTACTGATAAATTACCTGCAACATTAATATCGTCTACAAATGTAGTTCCACAAACATTTAAATCACACAACATACAGGCATTGGCACAGAAAGTAGCAAGGCCATCATGATTTGTTATTCTTAATTGAGTAGTACCACAAATAACATTAGTACATGTCGCCCCATCTAAACCATTTGCTACTTGCAATCTCGTGCCTATACACACTCCTCCATTTTGTACTTCAAGTAACTTATCACCTACAATATTATTTTGATCTTCACCATTAATTATTGTAGGTCCGCTTATTGTAACGCCAGCGTTTTGCAAACCTATCGATAATGAAGATGCTTGTCCAACACCATCGCTTATAACTGTATTAGCATTGGGAGGATTTAAACGATTACTATTTTGAAAGACTGCAGGTGGTTGTCTACCGATACCTGTTGTACTTGGTATTATATCATTATCCGATATTTTTAACAAAGCCGGGTATGTAAATGCTATAATTTCGCCGCCTAATCCTGTTACACTTGACATATATATTATTTATCTAATAAAACTGTCTTAGAAGGGGCTATCCTTTTACCCTGTTTTATGATTTCAACTATTTTTATTAGTTTTTCTTGGTAATTAAAAATACTAGTTAAAACTCTATTTAATGTATTACCATTTAACGTTTCATTAACACCTACAAAATATTGTTTTTGATCATCTAGGTCTAAAGATTTTTTATCATTATAACTGATTTCAACAAAATCTTTAAATTTTAAATAGCCGTCGCTTAATACAGTATCGTATTCTGCTAATAATTGTTTATTTAAATTGGAACTTAAAAGATTTAAGTTAAATAAGTGCCTATAAAGGGTAGAATTTAAAGTTATATTATTAAAAAGTTCATTATTGATAAATATTTCACTCTTTTTATAAAAATTAGGTGTGACTGTATTCAATAGAGAAACATTATCATTGGTTTCTTCAAAACTTAATATTCTAGTATTTGCCCATAATAATATTTTATCTCGATTATCAATATTACTACCAATAATATTTAAACCAGTTGAAGCTAAAGTAAATTTATCAAAATCAGGTAAATTATCCCACCGTATATTGGTTGCAGAAAATTCAGAAAAAATTGTATTCCATAAAGAAACAGAATCGAAAGTAATATCTATGGTAAATCTTTCTATTAATTCATTTTGTGAATTTACAAAATATTTATAAACATTTTTATTTGATTGAAGGTAGTAAATATTACTATTGTTCTCAGAAAAAACTATTTTTCTAGCTTCTTCAAATTTACCAATCAATGGTATTTCAAATTCGAAAGGGTTTTTTGTAAATGTGTATCTATCTATTTCATTTAAATTATTAGCATCTAAAACTATTACAATGAAATTTTTAGTTAATATGTATAACAAATCAAAGGTATTATTATACGTCATACTAGTAAATCCATTGTCAGTGAAAAATTTTGTATTTGTATATTTACTTTTAAATACGAATTGATCACTAAACTTTTTAATAGAACTAGTTAGTTTATCGAATACAAAAACATTTTTATTACCATACTCTACATATATATTATCGTTTAGATTGGTATCATCATTACCTTCACCACCGATTGTGTTTAAAATTTCAATTTGCCTTACACCTGTTCTATCTTTATTAACAACAGTTTTTATATTAGTTTTATATATCTGTTGCCTACCTCTATCATTAATATATAAAATATCATTATCTTTATCAGCAGCAATACTTGTTATATTTATAAAATCTAAGTCATTATTTATACCTAACCCAGTTGCACTTAATACGAAATCAAATTTTGTGTTATTATCATCCAACTGGTAAGCATATACATTTGTACTGGTGCTTACAAATAAACTAAATTCATCTGCAGTTTTAGTACTTTTAATTGCTAAAGAATTGACATGATCAACATTTTCAAATTCAGAATTATAACCAGATAAAGGTACTAAACTTGGATCCAACCCACCAGATATAAATCTTTTATTTGAAGCCACCCATTCCCATTCTGTCCCTGCATCAGTAGCTGATAATACCGCATAACCATCATACTTATCTGGTATTAAAGGGTCAGATATATTATTAAATCTATAAAGATCGACAAAATTTTCATATAAAAGATTTAATTTAAAATTTATTGAATTTTTATTTATAATTTCATTAGGTTTAAATAATAAATCATCTAAAGTATACGACGGTACTATCGGGTTATATATCGTCCGGTCGAAAAACTTTACCGAATTTATTATATCTGTATTAACGTTTTCAAGTATTGTTAATTCTTGTCGTTGTAAATTTTTTGTCTTATAAAAAATACTATTTTCTGAATTATAATAACCGATGTAGTTACTACCATTTAAGTTGAAGTTATTACCATTTGTAAATCCTATTTTCTTAGATGTAGTAATTTGTTTATATTCATCGCTTGATGTATTTATCAAATCTCGACCAATATAATAATTTGCTGATATTTCGTTTGTTGACATATTATTCTAATCTACGTTATAAATTAATTTTTGTTGTGAAGGGGCTACAACTTTAACAGAACTTTCTAAATAATTCTCTAATTGTACTTTAACATCATTATTTATATCAATATTCTTAATATTCACTTTTACATAATTACTAACGTTACCTGGTATATTATAATTAAACATTGTATCAATTTCTTCAGTTTTATTTCTAGTTGCGCATGGTATTCTAAAATATAATGGATCGACTGATTTAGTCTGGAGTTCTAAATAATTAATTAAACTAGTTTCGAAAGAAGTGTTATGAACCTTAAAGTTTTTCATCGTACCACCTTTACTATTATACGGTATATCTGTTATAATTTTATCGATTGGTATATTGCGTATATTTTGGGTATTAATAAAAAGTTCTGGGTAAATTATTCTTTGAATAGGTATTAAATTTGGATTAAACTTTATGTCCCCTAGGAATATACCATTATTATATAATTTTATTATACCACTATTGATATCAAAATCTAAATTCATATAATTTTTAATATCAAGATTTGGTATTTCAAAAATAATTTCTGCATTATTTGTATCCTCTGAGCTTGTAACTAGAAGACTTCCATCCCAAGCACTTAGCCCTCTACCGGGTTGGTTCCATTCAAAAGAGCTATAACCAGTTGCAGTTAAAGGAGGACCTGCTTGATCCCATTTCTCTGTTATTACATCTATATCCACTACAGCATTTAAATTAAATTTAAATATAAGTTTATCTCTATATGAATTATATTTTGTATGAATATTATAGTAACTAGTAGGGTTTATATGAGCTTTACTACCTGTAAGATTCTCAAATAAACTAGCTAAACTACCGTTGAAATTGGTAATTTCTGCAAATTCTTGGGTATTAAATCTTCGGTTATAATATATACCATTTATATATTTTGAACTTAAATTAGTTGAAGTACTAAATATACTACCGGCAATTTCTTGATTTGCTACATATACACTTTGAACATTAGTATCTACCCCGGTTATTTGTAAAGCGTAAGTATTTTCTAACACTCCATCATTCGCATTAATTTTATCTACTATAATATTGGAAGATGAATCTTTAGTAAATGATAGAATTTTTAATTCTTTATTCTCTTCAATAAAATCTATTTTATATCCTTCTGTCGCATTAGTATTTAGTTTATATGCGGATAGTTTAAATCTTTCTGATGTAAATTCTTGTATAAATCCTTGACTTGCACTTACATTAAAATACTGAACAAAGAGTCGATCACCAGCAGCATTAATATCATAAATTTTGGAATTAGTAGAATCTAAAATTGGGTCTTCAAATTGC
>Ga0181400_1000271_pt1 | contig 21883 bp, 20 predicted proteins | sample 23SPOviralmetaG_FD_130129 | JGI IMG/M metagenome (GOLD analysis project Ga0181400, IMG submission 130129) | Marine viral communities from the oligotrophic San Pedro Time Series (SPOT) site, San Pedro Channel, CA, USA - 23 SPOT_SRF_2011-06-22 | ecosystem: Environmental > Aquatic > Marine > Strait...
GTCTAACTAACAGACCTAGTATTCCTGCAGCACAGGTAAACTCAGATTGGAATGCTAGTGGTGGTGTTGCAGTTATTCTTAACAAACCCTCTGTTCCTCCACTGCCTAGTGTAACCACAGCAGCTGCTTCTGGTGGTGGTAGTCTTTCATATAATGGTGCGAATGGTGAGTTTACATTTACTCCAGCATCTATTTCTCCTAACTGGGACACAGCATATGGGTGGGGTAATCATGCTAATGCTGGATATATAACAGCAGAAGCAGACACTCTTGATACTGTAATTGGTAGAGGTGCTACTACTTCTACTAAAATTATTGCTAATGGTGGTGTAAGAGGTGGAACTCTTTCTTCTGGATCTTCTAATGATGTTCAACTCTTCCACACTAATGCTACACACAAATCTACATTACAACATCTCAATACGTTCAGTGATTTTGATATTAAGAGCGTTACTGATGTCAACATTATTGGTGGAATAACTGAAGGTGGTGGTGTAAATCTTTCTCACACTACAAATGCAGGAGACAATGCAGTTGTAAGACTTCAAACTACCGCTGGTGGTGTAACCATTAATGGTTCTATTGAAATGGGTAGTGGTAATTTAACTACTACTGGCAAAATATTATATGCTAACAACTATGATACCCTAGGAGATCTTCCTGGTGCATCTACTTATCATGGTATGTTTGCACATGTACATGGTACAGGTAAAGGATACTTTGCACATGCTGGTGCTTGGACTGAATTGCTAGATGTCAATTCTTCCATGGCAGATCTTGGTGATGTAGACCTTACTGTTGCACCTACTGATGGTCAAGTTCTTAAGTGGGAACAATCTTCTGGTTCATGGAAAGCAGCTAATGATCTCACTGGTGGTGGTGGAGGTGGTCTTGCACTAACAGATCTTTCTGCTTCAACTGCAACTGCATCTGGTGGTGGATCTCTTTCTTATAACTCTGGTAGTGGTGCATTTACTTTCACACCACCTGATCTCTCTAGCTATCTAACAACAGAAACTGACCCTGTATTCCTTGCTTCTGATGCAGCAGCAGTAACTTCTGCACAAATTACTAATTGGAACTCTGCATATGCATGGGGTAATCATGGATCGCAAGGTTACCTAGTTGGATATGGTGCAGTTTCTAATCACACTGATGTCAACATCACTGGTGCATCTAATGGTCAACTACTACAATACAATGGTACTAACTGGGTAAACTGGACACCTAACTACATCAGTTCTGAAACTGATACACTTGCTACTGTAACAGGTAGAGGTGCTCAAACTAATAATGCGATCACGATAGGTGATGTTTCCAACGGTGGAGATTTAAATATTTCTGCTGGGAATGACAATTACCTCAAAATTTTTGCTTCAGGTAATGAAGCATATATTAGAAATATTGACAACAACGGTGGCACTGGTGGTGGTGGTCTAAACATTGCTGCTCGCACTACACTTGGATTGTATTCTGGTGGTACGGGTGGTTCGCATATTACTTTCGTAGGTAGTTCAACTGGAACTGCGGGATTATATTATCAATCCTTGAAAAAATTAGAGACTAGTTCCACTGGCGTAACAGTCACTGGTGCTCTCACTTCAGGTTCTTTTGTCAAGAGTGGTGGTACATCATCTGAGTATTTGATGGCAGATGGATCTGTCACTACTGGTGGTGGAGGAAGTGGAGCTAGTGTTACTATCTCTGACACACCACCTGCTGCAACCGCTGGTGATTTATGGTGGGAGAGTGATACTGGTCGCCTCAAGATTTATTATCAGGATACTGATACGACGCAATGGGTTGACACTAATCCACCACTAACTCAAGATAGAATTGCATCTTCATCTGCTCCATCTTCTGCTACAGATACTGGAACTCCTGGTGACATTAGATATGATTCTGGTTATGTTTACATCTGCATCTCTAATAATACTTGGAAGAGAGCAGCACTTACAACATGGTAATTCTAAATAATACGGAAGGAGCATCATAAGAAATGGCAATCAATTTTCCCTCAACAGCAGGGCAGGCAACTGACGGTTCATACACCTATAACGTAGCGGGTATTATTTACGTATGGAATGGATCGTCGTGGGAAGCAGCAGGAGCTGGTGCTAGTGCAACTGACAGAACTTTGTTTAGTGTTACCAATGCATCTGCAGGTAGCACATCTCTTTCATATAACAATAGTAATGGTGTATTTACTTACACTCCTCCTAATCTTTCTGGTTACCTAACAGCAGAAGCAGACACTCTTGATACTGTAACTGGTAGAGGTGCTACTACAACAAATACAGTTCAGGTTGGACGACTTGATATTGGTGGTACATCTCAAACCATCCTTCCTAGTGGAACAAATGACATAACATTCCAGAATACATTTACTGGAGGTGCAATCCTTTTACGTGCTGCTGGTGATGTAGAGATCCAAAGTTATCAAGGATCTTCTTTGTTGAAAACAAACACTAGTGCTGGAACCACAGGTGGAATTAAATTATATTATGCTACTGGTCTCACTACAGAAGTTGAAAGACTTGCAACTACTTCTACTGGTGTAACTATTAATGGTGTTCTTACTGCTGGTAGTCTAACCTATCCATCAACTAATGGTACTAGTGGACAAGTCTTGACGAGTGATGGAGCTGGTGGTGTAACATGGACTGCTGGTGGATTGCAATCAAGAACTACAGCATCTGTAACACAATCGATTGCTAATGCAGGTTCTTCTGATGTTTCTATTACAACACCTTCGGGTTATGCATTACTTTCTATCGCAACATCACATGCTGCATGGGTAACTCTTTATAGTGATACTACTAGCAGAACAAATGATTCTACTAGAGCTATTACTAATGATCCTTTACCAGGATCAGGAGTTCTTGCAGAGGTAATCACAACTGGTAATACTACTCAATTGATTACACCAGGAGTTGTTTGTTTTAACTCTGGTGGTGCTGGTCAGAATACTACTTACGCAAAGATTGTAAACCGAAGTGGTTCTACTAATAATATACAGGTAACCCTTACGTACATCACAATCGAGGCTTGATATGTCGGAAAAAATCTACATCGTCACTCTTCATAAGAGAGAAGACTTAGAAGCTTTCTATTCAGAGATGGTAGAGAATGGTTTTCGTCTAAACATGAAGCGTCCAATGAGTAGATGCACTCATTATTGGATGACTTCCGAACAAGCAGAAGAATTAAAACAAGATCCTAGAGTGTGGGATGTAGAATTAAATCCTGAGGATGCTGGATACGAGATGGTTCGCCATTCATATCCCACTAGTTTAAATCATTCTACTATTCAATTAACAGGTCAATATTGGAAAGATGATACTATTGCACCTGTTACAATTGATCCATCTGTAGATACCAACTGGGGACTATATCATCATGCTGGTGTATACAGTATTGGATTTCCTAATAGAGATAAGAATAATTTTGGAGCAGGTGCGACAGAAAAAATTGGAGATGATGTTATCTGGCACAATGATGGTTCTGAAGTTGATGTAGTTATCTGTGATGATCCCGTGTCTAGTGATTGTGGTGAGTGGTTGAATAGAGTTAATAGACAACCACTACAAGGAGCAGGAACTACAAATAGATTTGTAGAATATCAATGGTTTAATAATCTTAATGCTGCAGTAGGATCTATTGATGATGACGGACAGACATTACCTACTGGATCTGTAACTTATTACACTAATGGAACAAATACTGTTGAACACGGTACACACGTTGCTGGAACAGTAGCTGGTGGTAACTATGGGTGGGCGTCAGCAGCAAACATATATGGTCTACAAGTTCTTGGAACAATGCCTTCGGGTCAATCTATACCAGGACTGTTAATTTTTGATTACCTCAGAGCATTTCATACTGGTAAAGCAATTGATGATAACCTAGGAATTAGAAGACCTACTATCACTAATCATAGTTGGGGATATGGAATCTCTGCTAATAGTGAAACATTCCCAAACGGTTTTAGTATTGCTGACATCATTGAAATCCAATACCAAGGTGTGATTTATAACTCATCTAATCCAGGACCATCTGGTTGGAACATATACGGTATTGAAGTTGATTTTGGTATTGGACAATATAAAACAAAATTTCCTGTACACTACACCTCAATCAATGCAGACGTTGAGGATGCTATTAAAGATGGAGTTGTCATTATTTCAGCTGCAGGTAATGATAATTTTAATGTTGTTCGTGATGGTGAAGCAGATTGGAATAACTATGTCAGAATTAGTGGAGTGAATGGTGGTAGTCAATTATATTACAATAGAGGTTCATCTCCATCATCATCTCCCAACGCTATTTCTGTTGGTGCAGTAAGTAAGTATGCAAATCAGAGGAGAGCTAGTTTTTCTAACTATGGAACTGGTGTAGATATCTTCGCTGCTGGACAAAATATTCTTTCTTCCTGGCCAAACCCTGCTACAATTACTGGTGACTATGCAGGTATTGGATTAGTTGATGTAAAATATAGTCAAGGAACTGGCGACTGGATGTATCCTATTAGTGGTACTAGCATGGCGAGTCCACAAGTTGCTGGTATCATCGCATGTGCTGCTACTGGAAAGAATAGATTTACTCAAGAAGATGCTTTTGGTGTTATTGAAAGAGGTCATCAAGAAAACTTAATGACTTTTGACACAGGTATTGGGGGTGGATCTATTGCTCTTACATATGATGTGACTGTTACAGCACCAAGTTCTGCTTACTATACTCTTAACGGTCAAACTAGAGACGGAACTATTAGTGGTAACGATATTACTGTTAGGATTTTCGTAGGTGATACAATTAACTTTAATTTGAGTGGAGTTGGTAGTATTCACCCATTCAAAGTGAGACAGTCTCCTGGCGGAGCGGATGTAAACAATCCTACTATTCCTAACAATGGAGCTACGGGAACAACAACTGTTGCTTGGACTCCTGCAGCTGCAGGAACTTACTACTATCAATGTAGTGTTCATGCTAGTATGCTTGGTATTATTCAGGTAGATGATTTCTCTACTCCACCACCAGGATCATTTGCTGATGATTCATGTGCAGCAGGCACATTAAATAATACTATTGAGTATAAATTTACTAGGTGGCAGGGCACAGGTGACTGGTCAGGTGGTGGTATCGCTGGAGTAGCTGATGATTTTAAGGGTAGAAGAAAACTAAATCAAAACTCATTAGCATACCCACGTAGGAACACTTTATTCCAACCTGCGGTTGGACCTTAAAGGATAATACATAAATAAACCTGAGCACTAGTATTTGTTGGTAGTTAAATGGCTGACCGCTTTCCGTTAATTGTAAATCCAGTTTCACAAAAGATTGAAGAACTGATTTCTGGAGATAATTTAGACCTTACAGGTAACAATTTTGTTATCAGTGGAGACACTGGTAACAGTAAATATCTGACGAGTGATGGAACGTCAGTTTTCTGGGGAACGCCAGGTAACGTATACCTTACACAAACACAAACTCTCACAAATAAATCATTTGAAGGTTGTACTATTGTTGGTACGCTCAACACATTAACCAACATACCAAACAACTCATTAATTAACTCACAGATTACTGTAAACGGAACCGCTATTGCTCTAGGCGGAACAGTAACTACTCCAGACAACAATACTACCTACGCTATCTCTGCTCAAGATGGTTCTGGTGCTTCTCAAAAAATTCTTAGATTAACATCTGGTGGTAACGCTGGTGCAGGTGTTGATGATGATGTTATTCTTGCAGTTGGAGTTCCTTCATCTGTTCCCGCTGGTAACAAAGCACTTAGTTTATTCCTTGATAGAAGTGGTGAGGCTATCACAATTTCTGGTCATCAGGAAGATGACAATACTGTAACTACACTACAATCTGCTACTGGTGGTACAGCACAGAGTGGTGATATTACTATTGCAGCTGCAGGATCCTCTATTATTTCTCAGGACGCAGCAACAAAAACAATTACAATTACGTCTAGTTATGTTGATACTATCACTAGACTGAGAGCAACTACTGGTCAGGTATTTGCTGATGCAGATTTTACTTTCTTAGCTACTGGTGCAAGTACAGTAGCTCAAGGTATTGATGGTAATGGTGATCCTACTATTACATATGATTCTACTGATACTATCACTAGACTCAAGGGTGGCGGCGCAGGATCATTCGTAACTGGTGACACAACAATTACTGGTGGTACAAATGTTACAGTATCACAAGCTGGTAACACTATCTCTGTTGCAAGTATAGACACAGATACTATTACCAAACTAGGTGCTAATAACGGAGTAGTTTCTTCTGGTGACTTCCAGTTCTCAGGTGCTGGAGCAACTAGTGTTAGCTCACAAACAGTTGCTGGTGTCACTACATTTACATTCACATCTGCTAACGACGATACAGGTGCTACGCTAACTGCTTCTGGTGGTGTAATTCTTTCTGGAGTAGATTTTAGAATTAAAAACTATAGTAATTTCAGTGGTAACACTGTAATGAAATGGGATGCAGGTAACCTACAGTTAACAGATACTTTAATTACTGACAATGGATCTACAGTCACAATTAATGGAGACTTAGTTGTTGAGGGAACTCAAACAATTCTAAACACTTCTACTTTACAAGTGGAAGATAATGATATTGAATTAAGAAAGGGTGTTAATCTTACTGGTGCTAATGGTGGTATCACTCTTAACAGGACATCTGATTCTTCAGGTAACATTACATCATATGTTTCTCTACAATGGAATGAGTCTTCTGGATACTGGAGATCGTGGGATGGTTCCGTAGAGAAAAGATTTGTTACTGAAGGTGAGACGCAAGTTCTAACTAACAAAACTCTTACAGCACCAACATTAACTGCACCTATTCTTGGAGCAGCTACAGCTACATCGATCAATGGACTTGAGATTGCTTCTACTGCATCTGCAACTTTAGATATTGCTACAAGTAAAACACTGGATGTTGATAGAGATCTTGTTCTTACATCTGATAACAGTACCTCTTCTATTAGTGTAAACTTTAGACAGGGTGGTAACGTTGCATTTACATCAGATACTTTAGCATCGTTTGCATCAACAACATCCACACAGTTACGTGGTTTGATTACAGATACTACTGGTCTTGATAAGTTAGTATTCCAAACAAACCCAACAATCTTAACTGGTATTACGACAACATCACCTGGATTTAATTTATTGAATTCTGGTGTAACTAATCTAACCATGGCAGGTGCAGCTAGCATCATTACAATTGGTGCTGCTGGTGGTACAACAACATTCAATCAAAGTGTAACTGTAAACGAAGACCTGACAGTAGGTGGTGCTTCAACTGATAATCTTTTATGTAATGCACAGTTTAACTCTGAAAATGCTGACCTGTTAATCAGAGGAACTGGTACTGATCCAATGAGAGTTGGACGTGGTGGTAGTGCTGTCAATACAAACACTGCAATGGGTGTAAGAACACTCAACAGCGTTACTTCTGGATCTCAAAATACTGGTTATGGATATGAAACATTATTCACAACAAATTCAGGTGCATCCAATACAGCTTTTGGACACAGGGTTTTAAGAGCAAATGGTATCGGCGCAAACAATATTGGACTGGGTAAAGATGTACTACTGGTCAATACTGCTGGAAGTAAGAACATAGGTATTGGTAACAATGTATTAGAGCAAAACGTTGATGGAAATCACAACGTCTGTATTGGACACTATGCTGGTTTCGATGTTTTTGGTGACGGTAACGTTCTTATTGGTCCTGCATACAATGAAAACTCTGGTGATGTAACATTCCGTCCACCTAATATTAGTGGAGACAACCAACTTGTTATTGGTTCAGGTGGTCAAGCATGGGTCAGAGGTGATTCAAACTTTGATGTTACTTTCAATAATGATGTTACTGTTGACGTTGATCTAACAGTTAAAGGTAATTTGAATGTTCTAGGACAACAGACAATTACTCAATCTAATATTGTAAGAATTGCTGATAAAAATATTGAACTTGCATACGTTGTAAGTAGACAGTTTGTAGCTACTGCTGTTACTGGCACTGCAAACATTACTGCAATCAACCCCACTGCAGGTTTGATTCCTGGCATGGAAGTTACAACTTCTACAAATGGATTTACAGTTCCGCCAAACACAACAATTGTTTCTATCACTGCTAACGCTGCTGTTCTTTCTAACAACATCACTGGTAGTGGACAGATTACATTAACTGCCATTGGTCCTTCTGATGCTGCAGCTGTTGACGGTGGTATGATCGTTAAAGGCACCACTGACAAGTCGATTCTCTGGAAGGGAGCAGACGCTGGTGTCACATATAACACTTGGGTTTCTTCTGAACACTTTGATCTTGCTTCTGGAAAGTATTTCTCACTGAATGCAATTAAAATTGCAGATCCAAATACATCAACCATCGGACCTAATGCTGGAGCAGCAGCAGGACAGATTGATGTTGCTGGTGGAACTGCTGGATATACTTTAGGTAGTGCAACTACTGGTGCTGGTGCAACATCATTCAACTTTACTGGAACAGGTGAGGTTAAGCTACCAGTTGGTGCAACTGCAAATCGTGCTGGAGAGACTGGAAATACTGCAGCACTTGTTGGTATGCTGAGATATAATACTGAGACAAATAAATTTGAGGGATATTCTGGTGCTTCTCCTAATCAATCTTGGAGTGCTCTTGGTGGATCAGCAGCAGTATCCAGTGGACCACCAGCAACTCAAAGTGAAGGGGACCTTTGGTATGATACTGATGATGGTCGCCTCTTTATCTATTATAATGATGGATCTAGTTCTCAATGGGTTGACACTAATCCATATGGACTCCCAACTAATTTAGTTATTGAAGGAAATATTACACCAGCTACTGATGCTACCAGTGATCTTGGTTCAGCAACTAAGCGTTGGGCGAACATCTACTCTGCTGACCTTCAACTATCTAACGAGGGTGCTGCTAATGAAGTAGATGGAACTTGGGGTCAGTATACAATTCAAGAGGGTGAGGAAGACTTGTTCCTGATAAATAGAAGGAACGGTAAAACCTACAAGTTCAATCTTACAGAGGTAGCATAAGACATGGCAATTTTCGGTACTTTAGTAGGAGAAAATGATCTGAGTACAATATCAGCATCAATATCAGATACTGCAGTAGATGTCTTTGTTTACGACACCGCGAAGGATAGTGATGGTGGTGCTTGGAGAAAGAGAACCCAGAATACTTCTTGGTATAATGAAACACTGAATACAGCAACTAGAGGTAGTAGGAAAGAGTTTCCTGCCGTTGCTGTTATTGTTGCGGAGACAACTAAGGTAACCATTTATGATGGTGATGACCCTGATATGCCTATGTGGATGGTGTTTAATCAAGGTGGTTCATATGTGACAAGTAATAATCTAATTGGAACAACATCAGGAACAAATAGTGCAATTAGTTCTCTAAATGGAATATTATCACTTACAACAGGAAATGAGGCATTATATTTAATTAAATTTATTTCTGATACATCACACAGAATAACAAATAGTGCTGATAGAGAATATCTTGGTGGAATTGGTGAAAGAAATTCTGGTAAAGGTTTGAGTTCAAGTAACAGCACAAACTACATTATAAATGCAAATTGTAATGATGTAGCAATGACCGTGCTACCTAATGCCCCGATTGATAGTGCCACTGAACTTCCTGTTCCTACTATTGCCGTTGCGACTGATGGTGGTGTGAGTGTGATTAAAGATGATGGGACTGTTGTTGATATTACTTCATCAAAGGCAGTTAATGATGTTGATCTAATTCATTTTGATAAATCAGGAAGATTATATTTTGCAGCACAAGCTTCTAGTTCTGTTACTGATGTATATCAGTTTAACAGATATGTAATACCATCTTCTGATATTTCAAATAATGTATATGAAGAGGGTGCAGATGCAACATACTTCTCATATGCTACGAGTGGATCTTTTGCAAATATGAGACCAAACTTTAATGCTCTATATAATGATGACACTAATGAAGATATCACAAGTATAGTATCTAATAATGATGGAGGTGTTGTTGGAAATGTAAATGGTTTAAGTCTTTTTGTTGAAGACTACGAATCACAAAATAATGGAATGGTTGCCTTTGTCGCATCAGACTACAACACTGGATACCAACACGGAGACATCAAAGGTGCTTTCCTGTCTGATACTGATACTACTAATGCCACTGAACTTGTTACAAATGGATATTTTGATAGTAATGTAAATGATTGGATTGCCGCAATTGGCACAGCAACTTTAGATTCCAATAGACTACTGATAACTGCTCCGAATAGTGGTGCAAGTTGGGGATATGCACATACATCGATTACAACAGAAATTGGTAAGACATATAAAATTTCACTCAAGTATGATCAAGGAACTGCTGATGGTAGATTAGTGGTTAAAAACGATTCTACAAATAGTTCTGCTGGTTTATTAAAAGGTGTAGGTGTGAATGCTAGTGGTTGGAGAGACTTAGGATCTGATGCTGATGGTAAAACAATCTTTGCTACTTTTACTGCAACAGCAACCACTACTTTTATCCTTGTGTTTTCAAAGAGCACATCTGGAGGGACCAGTGCCTATGATCAAATTTCGGTAACATTAGAAAAAGATCGTTCAACAAATGGCAAAGGTCTTTCTGTTTTTGGAACAATCACCAAGAGTGCTGTTGCTACTGGTGCAGAGTTGGTTGCTTATAGTGGGTTTAGTGCTAGTAATTATCTACAACAACCTTATAATTCTGATTTAGATTTTGGAACTGGTGATTTAAATATTACATTCTGGTTTAAAACTCCTAATGGATCAACACCAATAGAATGTATTTTACATAGAGGAGATGGTGGAACTGGAACTTGGGGTAGTGGAAAACTTATTCAGATTGAATATAATGGTAGTAATCTAGCAGCATACCTTGCAGAATCTGCATTTAGTTCTACTGATAATGTTAATATTCCCATTGCAACTGCAGCAAATGGTCAGTGGAGTCATTACTCTTTAGTTAGACATGGATCTTTCTTTGGAGTATATTTTAATGGTGAACTTATGTCCTCAACAACATCCACTAGAGATGTAAGTAATACATCAGCAAAAACTTGGATTGGCGAAAGACCGAATACAAGCAGACCACTAACTACTACATCTTTAGCACTGTTTAGGATATCTAAATCAGCACCAACAGCAGAACAAGTCAAGAAGATGTATGAGGACGAGAAGCTTCTGTTCCAAGAGAATGCTAAGGCAACCTTATATGGTTCTTCTGATGCCGTGACTGCTCTTGCTTATGATGATACCACTGAACTTCTACACGTAGGAACTTCTGATGGTCGTTCTGATTTTCAGGGACTACGTAGAATAAATAATACAACAGATCCAGTTACGACTGAGATTTCAGCACACGATTCACTCATCACAGAGCAGTAATATGACAGTTAGAGTAAACAAACCTGCTTTTAATATCAGGGAAAAGTTAAAAGAACTCACTAACAATATTGGTCTGAAAGGTCGTGAGTTGATGCGTGCTGTGACAGTACAAGAGGCAAGAGACCTTGTAAGTGCTGGTCGTAAAAATATGATCATCAATGGTGCCATGACTATTAATCAAAGAAATGGCACCAGTTCATATGTAATTCCAAATGCAACTGGTGGTAGCTATGGTGGACCAGATCGTTGGGCGGTCAACGAAGCAACTGGTGCTACTATAAGTGTAAACATAGATGGAGATCCAACTAGTAGTAATGCTTTTAGCAGTGATGTAAGAGAATTTTCAAAGGCATTTCAATTTGCCGTAACTTCTGATAATAGTTCTTTATCCTCAACTGAAAATCTTCATTTCTTTCAGAACATTGAGGCATACAATACAGCCCATCTTGGATGGGGAACTGAAAAAGCAAAACCAGTTACTCTATCTTTTTGGGTAAGATCCAATGTAACTGGAACATATTGTGTTGGTTTAGAAAATAATGCAGTAAATAAAACCTGCATAAGAGAATATACGGTTGATCCAGGATTTAAATGGCAGAAAGTATCATTAACCTTTCCTGGATGTACTGATGGAACTTGGGAAAGAACAAACTCTATTGGAATTAGAGTAAGATTTTGTTTAGCAAGTGGCACTCAATTTGATGATGGTATTGACGGTCAGTGGGTAAGTAGTGATGAACTAACAACAGGAAATCAAGTTAATTTTGTGAGTTCTACTAGTAATCGGTATTTTATCACTGGAGTTCAGCTAGAAGTAGGAAAAAATGCCACTGAATTCGAGCATCGTTTTTATAATGATGAACTTGCATTGTGTCAGAGATATTTTTGGAGTTTAACATCTCCCCAAAATGGTAATTGGAACATTTTTAGTTGGGGTCATGGTGGTAGTAGCAATAGAGTATTTTCTAGTATCGCTTGTCCAGTAGCAATGAGAAATTATCCGCAAATTTATAATAAATTCATAAACGTTCAGGATGGAGGAACTGTTTCCGATGTCACAGATAGATTATACCCAAATACTTTGAACGAGCTAGGGGGATCTGCGAATATTGTTTCGTATGGAGGATATCCTCAGGGAACTCATTTATCTTTATCAATTACAGCAGTTTCAACCGCAAATGGAAATGGATATAGAGTAAATATTAAAAATGTGAGCAATACTTCAGGATACCTTTACTTTGAATCAGAACTCTAAGCACATCATAAATACATCAGGGTATCTCTAATCTAAACTCAAATGGCAATCAATTTTCCCACTAGTCCCAGTACAAATGATACTTTTACTGCAGGGTCTATCACATACAAATGGGATGGAGCTAAGTGGATTGGACTGGGTGTTACTCCTACTGATAGATTGATTGAGGGTAGTAATAAGTTAGAGATTGATGGTAATAATAATCTAGTTTGGACTGGTAGCACTGCTAAGTTTGGTGCTGACATGTCTATTCAAGACAGTAGTTACTTAAGAGTCAGACTTACTGGTGACAACGCATCCACTGCAATTCAATTAGGACCAGATGGCACCGCCAGTTTTGCTTCTGGAGCCTTTGCTATTAATGCTGCTGGTGAAATTGATACAAATGTTAAATCTGCTGGTCATATAGAACTTGATTCTACTGGTGCTTTTACTAGTCCTAAGATAAAATTATTTTCTAACACTGGCAATGCCATGTTTACTGGTGATGTTGGCATTGGAAGTAGTGCTAGTCCTAGAACTGAATTGGATTTATTTGATGGACAACTATCATTTAGTCATAGAACAGATTATTCAATAAGATTTTATAATGGTACTGGTAATAACTGGTCTGCAATACTTAATCCTAGCATTAATGATGGAACTAACGCTTCTGCGCTATCATTTAAGGTAGCTACAGGTGAAGCACTTCGTATAGATACTGCTGGCGAAGTAACAAAACCAAGGCAACCAGCATTTATTGTTAGGTATTCTGTTAATGAAACCACTTGGAATGTAGCGACAGACGGTTGGACAAAAATTCCTTTTGACGAAGAAAATATGGATAGGGGTGGTAATTTTAATACTTCTACTAGTGAATTCACAGCACCAGTTGCTGGTACGTATCTGTTCGGAGCAGAATTACAATTAGAAGCTCCTAATGGAATTAGTAGCGGTTATCTTACAAGTGGATCTAATTGGATGTATATTACTTTCATAGTAAATGGTTCTACAACATTGGTTGAAAGTGAAGGTGGAACTAGAACTGATGCTAATTTCAATTCGATGTATAATTCATATAATCCCACTCACCTATTGCAATTAGCTGCTGGCGATACAGTTTGTATGTACCGCAATGGAAACTATTCTACTATTAAATTTAAAGGTGGTGGCGAATCTGTTTTCTGGGGATACTTGGTAGGATAAATAGAGCTGTTGTATTATGTGGGAGATATGTCAGAAGAAGTAAAGAAAGAAGAACCTAAAAAGAAAGGTATTCTTGGTAAACTGAAAGAAGCAGCAGACGATAAGGAAGAACAACTTGCAATTCTCTCTACCTTTGTCCGTCTTGGTATTCTTGTTTGGTCTGGTGGAATTCTTACTCTGGCGTATATTAAACTACCTCCTGCCTTGGGAATTCCTGAGCAGAAACTCGATCCAACTTTCATAGCTTCGGTCTTTACTGGAGTTTTAGCTACTTTTGGTGTGCAAGCAGCAAAGAAAGCAGGAGATGGTGGTGGTGGTAATGGTGGTGGTATCACTAAAGAACAGATGGAGAGACTGATTGAGAAGGCAGCACAAACTGCTCCTTCACAAACAATTAGAATCGAACAAGCACCTGTTAAGATTACGACCTCGGATAAAGATGACACTTACAAAATGTAATTACTATGCAAAAAATTATTAACGCAATCGCTATTCTCAGTGGTGTAGTATCACTCACAGTTGTGGGTGGTGGAACATATCTTTATATGAATAAAGATACACTGGTAGAAGATGCTAGAGGAAAAATTACAAAGGCAGTAACTGAAGCAGTTACAGGTTCACTTCCTGGTTTAGTTGGTGGTTCTATGCCAGAACTACCTAGTCAAACTGGTGGAGCTATTCCTGACATTGGTGGTTCTGCATTGCCATTCTGATCATGACTAAATTAAAGATTGTTGCTGCTACTGTTGGAGGTTTATTCGCAGTAGCACATATCGGATTGTTAGGTTATGTATTCAGAAGACCCAATACTCCACAGGTTCCTACTATCAATATTCCTCACGGGGAGTATTCATCTTATAGTATCAAAGCAGGTAAAGATGGATACCAAATTGATTTTAGAGCAAACGATCCTGCTATCTTAGAATCTGAACAAACACTAGATCTTTTAAAAAATAAGAAAGGACTGTTTGGTGGTGGTATAGAAGACCGTCTAGAATATCGTCGTGATCAATTCACTATGGATGGGTTTAGAAACCTAGGAGGTGCAACTAATGAGCAGGGAAAGTCTGCGAAAGAAGTAGAGTGCATCGTGGCGGACGCTGGCGCACGGAGTCAAGGTGCAATGGCAGGTAGTGCTATTGCTGCTGGCGTTGCTGTTCCTGCCCTTTCTGGCATCCCCTATGTGGGTTGGTTAGCTGGTGGTTGGGCGTTACTTCTAGGTAACAAAGCAGGATCTGAGGCAGGATCACAAATTGGTAGTGTATTTAATGATTGTTGATGGAAATTCCTGAAATTATATTGAGAGGAGGGGAGATTGATACTATCAAAATCCCTTTCACTCCTGATTATTTGTTAGATCCACCTCAAGCAATCCCTATCTATCCTCCTGTAACTACAGAGGTAGGCATACCGATTGTCGATATGCCTGGTTGTGTAGAAGCACATGATGTAGATGAAAACAATATGCTTGAGACTGCTGACCCAAAAGGTGTCAGGACATATTGTGATGCTGGAATGCCATCTTATAATCCTATTGATTATAATAAAGATGAACTGCAGTTTACAGGAGAAGCAGAAGTACCTCCTGTGAGATCACCAGAATCACCAGAGGTAGATTCACCTGAAATACCAAAGGATACTAATACTGCTTCAGTGAAGTGTCCTACAGAAGCACAAAAATTAAAGGAACCAATCGGTACTCTTACCGATGGTGGTACTAAAAAAATTATTGAGTATAGATTGGTTGGAAAAGAATGTATACCAATCAAAGAAGAGATTACTGTTGTTGATCAATTTATTAAAGGAATACCATCTACAAACCAAGTCACAACAACAGCATCAATTGCTATCGTAGCAACTGCAGCTGCGACTGCCACTCCTTTCCTATTGAAAGTTGTTAAACCAATTGTCAAACAGATCATTAAAAAAGTTAAGAAGTTATTAGGAAAAGAACCTCCTAAACTATCTGCTAATGAAATTCAAACTAATAAGTATAGAGAGAAGAGAGGATTACCTCCTTTCAAACTACCCAAAAAATAATTTTAAAAGAACGTGACAAATTACAAAGAAATTGATTGGCGAGAAGATTATAAAAAGTACACCAACGACCCGAGAGATCTTCGACGTTTAGAAGAGGGTGCAAAAAGTTTGGCACAGTCATGGCATTTACAAGCCATGTTTTATAGGTGGAAGAAGATTGTGGGTACTAATCACCAATAGAAATAGGAAGACTTAACACTGACGCATCAGTGCTAACTTTGGGTTTCGCATTAGGAATCTTATGTACATGTGGAACCATAAAGTTTACACCTTGTACTTGAACGTCTGCACATATCCTTGCATATTTTGTATTAGGTGCGAATCGAATTCCAGATTTCATTAACTCACCACAATTTTTAAGACGAGCTATCTCAAAATCTAATCTTTTATTAGCATTAGCTTGTTGCATCAAAGCAATGTTAGACTGTGCTGCTTCTTTACATAACTGCTGTAATTTTTTATCTCTTGGAACAGACCATGTTGCACTGATACCAACGGATAAGTTGTAATTATCTTTCTGTCCAGTTCTAGTTGGTTGCATCCATAATATGTCACCAGGATTATCAGGTGCTCCATCTTCATCCATATCTCTCATATCATACACTGGAGTATCATAGAAATCTTGATATGGTTTCTGTGCTGATGCACTACCAGTAATGAATGGTGTAAAGTTTACAGTTTCACCTTGACATTGAATACCAGCACCATAAGTATTAGTAATATATGGTCCTTGTAAAACCTGAATAGCTTGATTGGTAACTGAGCCAGAGCTATTTGCTACGGGGGATGCGGTTGCACTTACACCCCCTACAGTCTCTGCATTCACAGGGGCAGTTACACTTACAGTTAGGGCAGATAGACATAGTGTTTTTATTGCGAGAAGATACTTGTTGTGTCGGTTACGCTTGTAACCTCTGTTACTCTGTTTATAATCGTATGATTTTGAAGGCCAGGTCCGTTGTATGTATTTGAGAATTGAAAAGCTTCGCCTGGTGTTGTTTGTGTAAACGCTGGCGTACTGGTTACTCCAGTCCATGATGATGTCACTCCATTAATAGTTACGTTGTTGGAATCTGTGCTTGGTGTCAGATTTCCACTTGCAGTTACGCCTGATCCAGTGACAGAATATTGATATCCTGTCGCATAGTCCATGCTGTTTATGGTCTCGGTTACCTTACTGGTCGTCTCCGTATGACTGGTCATACTTCCCTGGCTGAAATTTGGGACCACGGGGACCGCCAATACACCTACAGGAATAAGACTTACTCCCACCACAGACATCACAATATATGTGATTCTCTTTCCAAAAAGGGTCATCTTTGATACTCCTAGTCAATGACAGTAATCTCAGAAACAAATTGTCCCGTAGCAGTAGTGCCAGCCCCACCAGCTGTAATTCCGATAACATTTCCACTAGTGATAGTTCCAGCTAATGATCCTGCTGATCCAGCACTATAAGAAACAACACTAGAGAAGTTTGGAACTTCACCTACTGTAGGAGCACCAGTTGGGACCGCATCAGCCTGTGTATATGACTGACTAAATGAGAAAGCAGCGCCTGCTGTGTCTTGAGTAGCAGCAATAGTACCAGGAGCATATACTCCAGAAGTAATAGTGCCAGCAGACACTGTGCCTGCTGTAGTACCATCCGTAGTATCAATGTTTGAACCATTAATACTAAATGAAGAACCAATTCTTGAAGCTGTTGATCTTGCGGCATCAACTGTAAGTTGCACACTTGAAGCGTGCTTAGTAATAAGTCCACCTGCTTGTGCAGCACTGGCGGTCATCAATAACATCACGATAGGAAGTAATTTCTTCATAACGTATAAAATTTTGGATCTATATTTATTTATCAAACCAACTTATGTTCGCAATAAGCAATATTAATTTTCATAGGGGCTTGACAAACCTTAATGTTTGCTATATAGTATTGTAGTATTTCTTTACAAAAGATAAATGACTGTAACAACTGAAGACGGCGGACGCACTAACATGTTTGCACAGGAACCTTCCATGTCCTATGTTGACAACTATGATGGATATGGTCCTAATGCTGAAAAACTCAATGGTCGTCTAGCTATGATCGGGTTTGTTGCTGGCATTATTTCTTATGTAACATCAGGAAGCTTCTTTTTCTTCGGAATCCTAGGGTTCTGATTCAATACACAAAACAACACACAATTAACACACAATAGGTACACTATCATGACTCCAGAAGCAGAAAAGTTTAACGGTTGGGCAGCAATGCTAGGTTTCGTAGCAGCAGTTGGCGCATATGCAACCACTGGTCAGATTATTCCTGGCATTTTCTAATGAATAGACACCCAGTGCCCCTTAAGATAGTGCCATACATCTTTATGTTGGCACTGGGGACTAGTACACTTACAACGGCAATAATTTAATGGAACTAGTAACAGAATCATATCCATATTGGAAAGCTATATTATGGTGTCTTTACCCTATGGCATGTTTAGTTGCGATTGAATTATTCCTACGTTTAGCAAACCAAGATGATGATGATGACGGTAGTGATGGAGGACTTATGACTCCTGTATTTGCACCATCACCATCTTAGTGATATAATTAGAGGGGAACACCCCCTCTTTTTTTATGAAAAATTTTATTGAGGTATATGATAATGCTTTGAGTTCTGATCAATGCAAAAGAATCATTGATTACTTTGAATCATCCGATGAAAAAAAGCGTGGCGTTGTTGGATCAGCTGATACTTTTAAAGTAGACATAGCTAAAAAGGATAGTACAGATATATTTCTTTTGTTTTCATATGAGAATGAGATAACAAAGATGATTCACAATAGTCTTTATGATAATACTAAAAAATATGTAAAGACCCATAAGGATTGTTGTAAGGTAGCACCATGGGCACCACAGAATGATTTCAACATACAAAGGTATCATCCAAAGCAAGGATATAAAGATGTCCATTGTGAACATAGTACAAAGGAAGACACTACTGTCTTGGCATGGATGTTCTACTTAAACACTGTTGAAGATGGCGGAACATTATTCACTAGCTATGATCTAACAACAGATTGTATTGAAGGCAGGTTAGTTATATGGCCAGTTTATTGGACACACTGTCATCGTGGTATAACTAGTAAGACCAAAACGAAATACATTGCAACGGGTTGGACTTGCTTCATATGAAGACCATTACTTTCCACATATACAAAAAAGGAACGAACGAAGTTATCAAACACGACTTAACAATAGACGAATTAGAACAAATGTTATCAGAAAAACAAATAGATTGGTCACGCTGGGAGATACAACCATGCTATACTGAGTACAGTGCTGAAGATGCATCGTTCTGAAATTAAAAAGCATCTCAAGTTTCTCAAGGATCTCAAACGAGACTTTAAAAGAAACCCAAAGCACAAGGTCCCTAAGCACCCCCTCAGAAATAAGCACAAATACTCATCTTTTAGGGGTTGACTGGTTTCCCGAACCGTGTTACTATAAATAGGTAAACAAATGTTACGAAGCATCTTGCTTTCCTAACATAGATACTTACGACGCCTTACCAAGACTAAACAGCGTCATTAAACAACAGTCTTTCATACCTGCTGCTGAGGGTGCAACAGGAATATATTATCAGTGTTTCCCTGCACTAATACTTACCCTTTTTCAAATGTCAACTCTTTCAAGGCAACAACAATCAACCTCTTCGTGGGAATTATTCTGCGAGTGGGTAACCTCAACCAGCAACCGTTTATATGTTGGTTGGTTTGGTGTACTGATGATCCCAACTCTGTTGGCGGCAACCATCTGTTTTATCGTCGCTTTCGTAGCGGCACCTCCTGTCGATATTGACGGGATCCGTGAACCCGTAGCTGGTTCACTCATGTATGGCAACAACATCATTTCTGGTGCTGTTGTGCCCTCCTCCAACGCAATTGGTCTTCACTTCTACCCAATCTGGGAAGCTGCATCACTCGATGAGTGGTTGTATAACGGTGGTCCATTTCAATTGGTAATCTTCCACTTCCTCATTGGCATTACTTGCTACATGGGTCGTGAGTGGGAACTCTCATATCGTTTAGGTATGCGTCCATGGATCTGTGTTGCATACTCTGCACCAGTCGCTGCAGCGTTCGCAGTATTCTTAGTATATCCTTTCGGTCAGGGGAGTTTTTCTGATGCTATGCCTCTTGGTATTTCTGGTACTTTTAACTATATGTTCGTCTTCCAGGCAGAACACAATATTCTTATGCACCCGTTCCACATGCTCGGTGTTGCTGGGGTATTCGGTGGATCTCTTTTCTCTGCTATGCACGGATCTTTGGTTACTTCTAGTCTCGTCAGAGAGACAACAGAAACTGAGTCCCAGAATTATGGTTATAAGTTCGGTCAAGAAGAAGAAACATATAACATCGTCGCTGCCCACGGGTACTTCGGTCGTTTGATCTTCCAATATGCATCGTTCAACAACTCACGTTCACTCCACTTCTTCCTAGCAGCATGGCCTGTAGTCGGAATCTGGTTCACTGCTCTTGGTGTTAGCACCATGGCATTCAACCTCAACGGTTTCAACTTCAACCAGTCCATCTTGGATGCAAATGGTAGAGTTCTCCCTACTTGGGCGGACGTATTGAACAGAGCAGGTCTTGGTATGGAAGTTATGCACGAGCGTAACGCTCACAACTTCCCACTGGATCTAGCAGCTGCTGAGTCAACTCCTGTTGCACTCATCGCACCTTCTATCGGTTGATCACTCAACCTGTGGTATGATAAAGGGGTCTTTCGAGACCCCTTTTCTTTTGCTCATTACTGTAAAGTTTTATGTCTACTGATCTAATCGAATTGCTCACTTACTATGTGATCGGTGGTGCTCTTATCCTCGGTCCTCCTACGATCTTCCTCATCATAGCTATGATGGGTGCTATCCAAAATACCAAAGGTCGTATGGTTGGTTACAAAGACCACAAAACTTATGGTGACATTTCATTCTACGAAAATGCACCCAGTGATCAAACAAAATTCTATTTGGAACTTAACAACTAAGGTAAATAACAATGACGACTGCTACATTACAACAACAACAGAGGGGGTGGTTCGATGTCCTTGATGACTGGCTTAAACGAGATCGCTTTGTCTTTATTGGTTGGTCTGGACTACTTCTTCTTCCCACTGCTTATCTTGCCATTGGCGGTTGGCTTACTGGCACAACTTTTGTCACGAGCTGGTACACCCACGGGCTTGCTACTTCTTATCTTGAGGGTGCTAATTTTCTTACGTCAGCTGTCTCGACGCCTGCTGACGCTATGGGTCATTCTCTTCTGCTACTTTGGGGTCCTGAATCTCAGGGGGATTTCGTCAGGTGGGTCCAACTTGGGGGACTCTGGGCTTTTGTGGCTCTCCACGGTTGCTTCGCCCTCATTGGTTTCATGCTTCGACAGTTTGAAATTAGTCGTCTCGTAGGAATTAGACCATACAATGCTATTGCGTTCTCTGGGCCTGTCGCTGTTTTTGTCAGTGTGTTTCTCATCTATCCTCTCGGACAGTCCAGTTGGTTCTTTGCACCGTCGTTTGGTGTTGCTGCGATATTTAGATTCCTACTCTTCCTACAGGGTTTCCATAACTGGACGCTCAACCCTTTCCATATGATGGGTGTTGCAGGTATCCTAGGTGGAGCATTGTTATCTGCTATTCATGGCGTAACTGTGGAGAATACTCTCTATGAAGATGGGGATCAAGCAAATACCTTTAAGGCTTTTGACTCTACGCAAGAGGAGGAGACTTACTCGATGGTTACTGCGAACCGTTTCTGGTCACAGATCTTCGGTATTGCTTTTAGTAATAAGCGTTGGTTGCATTTCTTTATGCTCTTCGTTCCCGTCATGGGTCTCTGGACAAGTTCTATCGGTATTATTGGACTCGCTCTTAATCTACGTGCTTACGACTTTGTATCTCAAGAGATTCGTGCAGCAGAAGA
>Ga0181400_1000273_pt1 | contig 21872 bp, 10 predicted proteins | sample 23SPOviralmetaG_FD_130129 | JGI IMG/M metagenome (GOLD analysis project Ga0181400, IMG submission 130129) | Marine viral communities from the oligotrophic San Pedro Time Series (SPOT) site, San Pedro Channel, CA, USA - 23 SPOT_SRF_2011-06-22 | ecosystem: Environmental > Aquatic > Marine > Strait...
GTTATTGTCTTTATCAATCCAAACAAGTTCTTTATTATTCCAACCACTAACTGGAGTGTATGTGCTTAAACTACTTGGTTGAGCAAAACGTACATTACTAAGTTTGTACATAGGAATGTTTATATCTTTTATTTCTGCTTCTGTTTCAGCATCTACTATTGTAAACTTATTAGGTGCTGATACTTCATAAATTTTTGCTACCTTGCCAATTGGCTGCGCAGCGCGGATAATAACATAATCATCTTCAACAAGTCCATGATTTACATCTGTAGTATAAATTAAATATCCATTGCCAGTGCTTTCAACGCTTGTAACTGTGCTAAGTGTTTCATCAATTCTACGGATACTCCAGGTATTCGAATCATCAGTAGCAATCCAAATTTTCTTACCTTTGCCTAGTTCTTCAATTCTATTGCTTAGTCCAAGTAGTTCTGTAGTATTGAATACTGTAAAGTCTACATCATCTAAACGTGCATAACCTGCACTGTCTAAATCGCCTAGTGTATTTGTATTAGAATCTCGCGTTGAGAATACATCTCCGTTATAGTTGTTTGGTTTTTTATAAAGATCTTTTTCCTGTACATGATAATGCCCAAGTTCAGTGCTACTTGGCAAATCACCATCTGCATGGTAATGCAACACAAAAGGATTATTAGTTGCTTGTTGTTCTGGAATAATTGTTTCAATAATTTGGTTACTATCTATACTTCCATATTCACCAACACGGAATGCCCACTCCTCGAAATAGTCAATAGTTTGATCAAGATTAGTAAGTTTAGCATCAATTAGTTTGTTAATTGCTGCGCCTGTGCCTTTTTGTTTTACCATGCCCTGATAGAACTTAACCTGACTTACATCATCTAATCCTAGTCCTGCAAGATAATCTTTCTGATTGAATCCAATTATTCCCTTGCCTAGTTTGTCTACACCATCCTCTAAATTAAGATTATCAGTTTCAAAAAAGTCTTTAAACTGGGTTGCTTTGTTTGAAAGGTTTTTAACAAGTCCTGTCTTAATATTGTCTGCAACTGTCCAGTTATTATAATCAAATACAGTACTACCATCTACTGCATATTTTGCTACATAAGTAGTGCCTTGGAAACTAACAATATCGCCTTTCTTATAATCAGTATAGGTTGCCCAAACGTTAATTTTATCTTCGTTAATAAAGAAGCCAGGAGCATGCAGTGTTCCGTTCCAGTCGCCACTGCGAGCACCTATAAGTTTTAACCTACTATGTCTATTTCCTAGTTGTGGCTGATATATAACATCATTAAAGATTGTTGTATTATTAAATACTAGTACATGTTCATGTTGGATAGGATCCAATTGCACACTGTATAACTGTGTATTTTCTGCATCTACTTTAATTTCAATTACATTATCTATTCTGCTTACATCATAGAACTTTGGATTAATAATACTTCCATTTGCATCTTTTATTTCACCATTGGTTCTAACGTCATCAATAGTAGCATATGCACGATTTACTGTAAGCGTATCACTGTAAGGACTAATAACAATAACACTACCAATGGGCCATTTTTGATCTGTCCAAAAAGCAAATTCTTTGCCTGCACTGATAAAGTCGTTCTTTGCACCAACGCCTGTTGTGCCATCAAATACAAATCCACGACTTAGTAAGTATCTTTGATAACTTACAAGAAAATCAAATACTTGTTGCCGATTTGTAATTACTGTGCCATAGGGTATGTTTACAATACGATTTTCAAAGTCTTTATACTCTAGGTATACTGTTTCGCCAACACTAACACGAGCAGGATCTGTACCTTCACTACTAGGGATAATTTTAAAGAAAGGATTCTTTATATCATACCCTTGTATTTCATAGCCATCTTCACGTTGGATAATCTGTACGCCGCTGTAAACAACACGCTCCAGAGGTAAACTCTTTTTAGTATAAATGTTAAGGTCTTCGTCAGGTATAAAAATATTTTCACTAAGACTACTTGGGGTAACACTTTCAGCAACAACCTTAAGGTATTGCTTATCTGTAAAGCCTGCCATACCATAGCAAAGGTTAAGTTCTAGATTATTAATTTTGTTTACAGCATCATCAACGCTGAAGCCATTGTATCTTAAAAATTCACTTATAAATTGATTGTAACCCTCTACTTGTTTAATAGTTGTGCCACTTGTTTGAGAATGCAGATTAAAGTCTGCAATGCCAGGTCTGTAGCTCTTAAACTTTTGTAGTATTTGGTCATACTGTGCGTTGTTTTCAAACAAGTTAGTATCGAACATAAGTGTGCCGTACTTTGCTGCTTTTAATGTTGCAGCAAGTATTTGCACTACAAATGGATATTCACTACTGCGCGTCCATGCAGTTTCGCCAGGCGACCCATCACTAAATGCCCAATCGTCACTAACATTTGTACTAAACGCATCTTGTACTAGGAATTCTGCAGGACTACGAAGTTGACCCTGTTCGTTGACAGGTATAATACTCATTAAATCTGGACGCTGGCGTCTTGTATCAGTAGTAAATGTTGTTCCTATTGCGTCGCTATATACTTTTCCATCACGCAAATCTTCCCATAGTACTGTGTTGCCACTTGTATAAGGAGCAACACCATAGCGTGAATCCCACCAAATAGGTTTTTCTTTGATGCCCAACATTTGCCATGGCTTAGTATGAGGAGTGTCTGTATCAAAGAACCAGTTGTAAATTGCACGCCAATGACCTGGGATTCTACTTCCATCCAATTTATAAACACTGTTTCTATAGTTCCAAGTAAATGGATTACCTGCTTCAACTGTATCATTTTTCTGCATTCTTACTTTATTACGCAGAGCCCATTCACCAAAGTAACTACGGATAATGTTATTTGCTTCTGCAAAATCAATAAGAGTACTACGGAAATATCCAGGAATTACTTCTGCAATATCAAATAAGTCTTTGTTATACTGTGTCTTAATATTATTGAATATACGTTTTTCAAGTTCTAGTACAACGTTGTCTCTGATGTCGTCCCAGCCTATCCATACACTACCATCGTGTCCTTGGATAACAGTTTTACTTACAGTATATGTGTCATCAGTATACTTGTTTGGTATAAACTTTGGATACAATCCCATTGCAGTAGGTGTAGGTGGTATAAAACTACCATGTGTATTTGTATATTCTACAATTGTAATTTTGTCATTTACACTAAGTCCAATTGTTGCAACATCCAAATTTGTTGAACTAAGGATTATTTTTGCTTCAGTAGTATCAAAACTATAGTCCTGCCCCTCAACTAGTAAGTTAGCAACATTTGTGCTTGCTGGTGTATGATATATTAGTACACCAGTACTGTCTACACTGGTAAGATCAAACTGGGTTGTAAATTCAAATTCAGTTTCACTTGCGTCATCAATAGTATATACTAGTTGTGATTTTTGATTTCCCCAGGGTGCCATATCGCTGTAGTAAAATGGGAAAGTGCTAGTTTTTGTGCCTGCCATAAACAACAGAATATCATCAACACACTTTGCAGGGTCTGTTAAGTCAAGGTCAAGTTTATTAATGTTATCATAAAACCTATTTTTGAATTTAGTATATTCATTCTTAACAAAGTTTATACTATCAATAGTGTTTGCTTCTGTATTACTCAGTAAGTGCATTGGCAATATCATGCCAGCACTGTGTTGTAGTATATTACCTGGATAAGCACGATAATTGTTATTGCGGAGATTACTGTTGCCTGGAGCAACACCTGTTAGTGTTTTAATTTGTCTACTAACTTCCACAGCATGGTTACGCATTTGTCCAAGTGTTAGTGTTTCAAAGGTTGCGTTACCTGCATTGTTTTGTAGATTATCTGGTACTTCATAAAAACTATTTGCTGCTTTAGTTGTACTAATAAACTTAATAACAACTACATCATTTTCATTAAGCGCGGTTGTAAACACAACATATTCTCTATCAAGTTGTATTAAATGAGTGTAATCAGTTTTATATATAAACTGTCCATTTACACTTACCTGTAGTGGCTCTCTAATTCTACTTGTATCAACGCTTGCACCTATTTCAAAACTGTTTAGTTCATTTGCACTAACCTCATATGTAACAATCTGATACTGGGTGCTATTTTCAATAGTTTTTGTCCAGCCATTGTATAGTACTCTATTTCCGTCAATATCAAACTGATGTGCGTGTCCACTGCGTACAATTACATTTGTATTACCTGTGCTTTTTGTATATTGAAACAAATCACTATCAAAATTGTTATCAAATACAATGTCACCGATTGTGCTAAAGTTTTGATAACTTAATCCAAAGTTTAGGATTGCATCTGGACTATTGTTATTGTTACGCTTATAACTAAACAGTTTGTTTCCAGTAAAATTACTACTTGGATATGTTGTGGTGTTACTAAAACTTACATGATCTGGATCAAATATATCAAACAATGGATCCTGATTTAGTGTTGTTTTTTGTTGTGCTTCAGTCCAAGTGGTTCCATCTAAATAAAATTGCTTGCCCTGATTGGTTGCACCAAGTGTACTAAGCACACAGTTAGTGTCTACTACTGTGCCAACTTCTACTAGGTTAATAATTTCTTGTTTACCTGAGACATTTCCCCCATCTGCGCCAACAATTGTACTATCTGCAAAAATTTGTAGGCTATCAGTAGTTGCTGCACTTTCATCTGCAATAATTATATCTACACGATAAATCTTTGTTGCTACATCACTGTCTGTGTCTGCACTAAAAATAACAGTGCTATCTTGCTGCAAATCAATGCCATCAGAAAAATAACCTGTTGTGCCATTTACATTACTAAGTGCATCTGTTTGTGTTGTGTCTACGATTGTAACAGGAGCAACACTAGTTGTTCCCATGTTAAACAATTCTAGTCCACTATGGAATTCAATTATTGGACGTTTTGCTCTTGCAGTGTCATCCAAATCTGCAGTATAGTTATTATAGGTTGCTGTTGCTTCTATGACCTGTCTATGGAACCAGCGATTGCCACGACTCCAGGCATTACGATCTGGACTTGAACGATTAATAGTGATGTAATCCTGATCTTTAGGAGCATTTAGTGTACCGTCCCATCCACCAGCATCATATGCTACTGTATCAAATCCATCACTAGTACTGTTAGTATATTTTTCAGGTGTAATCATCTCATCAACTGGAACAAGTTGTATACCGCCTGGTTGCCCTACACCTTCAACATAGTATTCTCTGTCTGCATATGTACTTGGTGTAACGTCACTGTTAAATTCTACTTTTAGCCCGTTTGTAAATGTTACACTGTTTGCACTTGTAAATGATTGTCTATTGAGTATATCTTCTGTAACATTTATAGCGGCTGTGACATCCTGATCTACAAGTTGGATTTTACCAAACTGTAAAGGATTTGTAGCATCTTGATAATATAATGTATTCAATCCTGCTGTATATGGCTCTATTAATTCTGGTACACCACTAGCGTTTTTATAGAATTCTCTATTGCCATATAAGTTACCCTGTTTAATTTTAACTTTTTCTGCAACGGGCCAATCAGTGCTACGAGTAAGTTGAACTGTAGCAACTCCACCTATAGTGTTTACTGCAATATCATACACATCATAGCGTACATCTACACTGAGCGTAGTTGTTTCGTCCCAAGGATGATCGTCATCATCATATCCGTATGCGTCAAATGGTGCACCCTGTTCCCAGTCACTTGCTACTGTACTAGGACTTACAAATACTAGACTTTTTCCGTTAATTTCTGTTTGTACATCAATGCCGCCATGTGTGTCAATCAGTGTTTGATAAGGCACATTATGAATTTGGTTGTATCCAAGATCAGTAGCAAAGTCAGGATTTGCAGCCTGCGTTGCATTTATCATAATATTTTGTGCGTTTGTTGCTGGAACATTAAAAGTAATTGTTCCATTATCTTCGCCATTGTTAGTAAGTCCAAGTATTTTTCTTGTGCTTACATTACTGCCATAATTACTAATTCCAGATATGCCTGGTTCCGTTTGTATCCAAAATGGATTGCCTGATTGTTGTACACTAAATGTGTAACTACCACCACGGGCAATTGTAATAGTTGGATTTTCGTTGTCACTGCCGTCAATACTGTATTCATCTACACCAGCAACTGTACGTCTTGTTACAGCAAAATCTTTTTCCATATCAACAACACTATTGAAAACTTGCACACTGTCTGGGCCTGCTGGCAACCAAAAATATTCACCATAGTTTACAAGTTTGTCTAAATCATTGAAACCACTGTAGTTGTAATATTCTTGATCATTAAGATCAGCATGTGTGTCAACATTTACATTGTTGTATCTTAATTGATTAATAAAATCAATATAACCTGTTAAATTTTCAATACCTTTATTTGCATTGCGATAAACTACAGCAGGCTCAAGTTGATAGTTTTGTCTATCATTGTCTATCTCTTGTACATAACTATCACCTACTTGAAAACTAGCGGCTTGCTGACGACCTATATAACTATTAATTTTTGTTAAATTAGGTTCGCTAATTAACTGGTCAACAGTAGCATTAAGAAACTTATTGTTTTTATTGGTTTGAAATACGTCAGGTAATAAGACTTTACTTTTACGAAGTGCCATTAGTAACCATATCCCCCGCCGCCGCTACTAGAACTGCTACTACTTGAACTACTGCTACTAGAACTACTGCTACTAGAACTGCTACTACTTGAACTACTACTACTGCTACTGTAAGTTGTAGTGGAACTAGTTGATACATTTGTAGATGTTGCTACTGCAGTGCTTGTACTGCCTGCACTTGCACTTTCACTTGCTAGACTAGTTGTTGTTGTGTTAACAACGCTACCATTTGCTTGCAAACTGTTTGCAGTAATAACATCAATAACTTCAATGTCATTCACTGTTGCTGCACTTATCAATATTTCATCACGCTGACTTTGTATCTGGAACAAACTACCAAAATTGCTTGTTGCTAGTTTTGGAACAATAACAACACTTAAAACATCAGGTGATAATGAGTTGTATAAGTATGCTGCTAGTTCACTAAAGAAGAAACTGTCTCCAAAGTCCCAGTTTTGAACACTAAAGTAAGCATTGATCGCTGCAACTACACGTTCTTTAACTTCACTGTCACTGATGAGAGTGCTTGTATTTTTGACTACTTTGAATGTTGCTTGCAATTCTTCATCCGCCTTATCACCGAATAGAGGTCTATAACTGACACTGTTGAAAATAATAGTATCACTTACACTCTTGTATTGTTCAAGTGATCCAAACTGATCACGCAATTCATTTGTTGTTGGCTTAACAGGTTTGTTAATAGTACCTGTAATGTCTGTAACATAGTTTCTATAATCTGTATCATACTGTCTTGTAAGTAAGAATAGATCTATAATGTTACTAGGACTAGGATCAATACGTCTATTGTTTGGCGAATTGTGTGTATACTGGAATAACAAGTCACTGCGTCCTGTACGCTTAACATAGTCAGTAGTTTCTGCAATACTTTTAACATTACTACCACTGATGCTTAGTATGTAAAACTTGTCATCTGTGCTTGCATAAAATACTTGTCCACTACTGAACTGTGCAATTACTTCGTTAATTGCTGCTTGTGTAACATACCGCTGTTCAATGTCTGTAATTGTAACTGGAGTGTAGGTTAAGTAGCCGCCTGTGCTTGTGCTAGTCTGATAAAACACTATTTTAGTTGTAGAATTTGTGTCAGGTGCAACAATTATATCAAAAACCTCAGGGTTATCAACAACACCATCGCTGTCAATATCAGGGAATGTAACCTTTATTCTGTTTGTAAGTGTAAAACCATCTGTCTCTGTTATAACATCATCAATCTGCATTGCGTAATCAACAGCAAGACTATTAACACTGTCTGGCAATGAATTTACTTTAAGGATGTTAATTTTATCCTTAATTGTTTTACCTGTGCGTGGATCAAATATCTTAAGGTTATTATCAAAGTAAAAACGTGTTTCTAGTTTACTTTCAAATATATAACTGGTATCACGGAAGTTGACTGTGTATGTACTGCCATCATTTGTAAACTTGAAAAACCAACTGTTGTCCAAGTTTGTGTTTGTAGTATTACCTGCATATGCTAAACTAAATGTAGTTGATTGATCTAGATCAAGGGCATTAATAATTGCCCATGCTTGTGTATCTCTGTCATAGCGCAATCCAAAAGTTTTAAAGTCACCAATATAGTTAATTACATTGTTTCTAATCTCAGCGGTAAGGGCAGTGTTCCATGGAGCAATAACTTGATTAATAATTGCATCCTGAGGAATAATTTCACTAAGTGTAACAGGCCCTATACCTGTATCTAAATTACCTACACCTTGGTTAGTACCATCAGTTTCAATTGCACTTATACTTGCCCAGATGTAATCGCGTGTATTAATTGTGCCGCTAGTGCCAGTAATTAGATTGTTATTAATATCAAAAACTTGTCCACTTGGTGCAGTAAATTTAAGCAGTGCGCCAACTTTGGCATATTTCAAATTACTTGTTGCAAACTCTCCTATTTTGAGTGGGCTTGCAACATCATTTTTAAAGTAACCTGTACAGGTTCCGCTACTACTTGTTGTCAAATTCCAACTTGCAGTGAGACTTGTAGTATCAATACCACCATAATTTTTCAAGTAGTAATGTAGACTATCATTATCAATAATGTTTTTTTCTACTTGCTGTGCCACAATATTACTAATATCACTGTCTGTTACAAAAGTAAACTGAAACTGTTGCAGATCCTCTGTGCGATAAATTATTCCATCTTCCGCTACAATGTTTGTGCTACTGTATTTGCCTGTGGTATCACGCACATCCAAGTACCGACTAATACCACTGGCAGTGCGGTTAATTGCTTTGCTCTTCAGAATGTTACTAAACTTTGTATAAGGAAGAATTTGATAGTCTTCACCAGTAATCATACGATCTTGTGTGTAGTATTGTTGCTGTGCTTTTAGTTTAATGTCCCGCAGATTTTCTCTGCCGGTTGCATTTGCAACTGTGCTTTGTAAACTCAGATTGACTGTCAAATTTTCAATTTGATTACTTTGACTAATATAAGGAATAACAATTTGCAGGTTTTGCATATCATTAGGACTAATCTTATATGTTGTGCCTACTCCTGTCCTAAAATAAACACGAAAGTTTCCTGTTGGAATATTTGAGAAAACATCATCACCAAATACTAGACTAATTTGATCGTCTGCACGACTGCGCACTGTAAACAAATTTTTGTTGTTTACACTTAAACTATTATAGATAACGTTGTTGCCACTTATAGCAGGTACTTTGTCCCAGCGTGTAGTTTCTCTGCCAGCATCATCAAGTTGATAAAGCCAAACATCGTTGTTGTCGATATTGTTAATGTCAAGTTCTACTGTGCGATTAGGTAGTTTTTCAGCAATGCTAAAGTCTGCACTTTGTAAGTTACCTTGTTTAAAGTAAAAGAAGAATCCGTTGTTAGCACTGTTAAATCCTCTGTTATCATTTCGATATAGGATATTAGTTGTACTACCGGGTTGAGGTGCTACTTCATACAAGAAATCTGTGCCACTGTATGTACCTTTGACTATTTCAAATTCTAAATTTTGTGCGCCTACATCACTGCTAAAATCATAGATAGGCACTGTGCCTGCACTTAATCTTATTTGATATTCCTCAATAGCAATTCCACCAACTGTGGTTCTAAGTGCAGGATTTCCATACTGTTGTGTGCTGACCATGCTTGCATTAAGGATAGTAGTAAACTGTTCTAGAAAATCACTGTTACTTGGATCTCCCCAACTAATTTCAGTGTCTCTAAGGTTGTTTCCGTTGCTGTCTGTAATTGCTTGTGTTGTTTCAACACTGTCTACTTTAAGTAAACCTCGGGCAATTTGTTGACGCTTTGGATAATAGTTTAGCATGCGAGCCAGGCGTAGTATGCTGTCTCTGCGTTCTGCTGTTTCTAGGAAATTTTCACGGGCGTTTAAATCTGCGCGGAAACTAAGGCTTTGCCCTAGGAACGCAATCATGTCGATTAATGCAATATATTCACTGCTCTCAATAAAGTCGTTAAAATCTTCTGGGTAATAGTTACGCAAATAATCGACCATACTTTTGCGTATGGTCTCATAATCGTAACTTTGAAAATCTGCTTCACGGAAGGTCTCGTAAACTTTCTTCCAGTCTTCCGCAGCAAATAAGTTTGATTGTCTTGTACTAGCAGCCATGTTTTAACATTCCTATTCTATTGCAGTATTTATTTGCAGAATAAAGTATGTATATTATTGTGTGCTTGTATCTGGTCTATCAAATTTAACCATTAGATTTTCTACTTCATTACTGACAACATATCGTAAACTCATTTCGATTTGTAGTCCGTTTTGGTATTCATCTAACGTAATGCCTTCGCTGCGTACTCGAGGATCATTTTCAATCACTGCATTTACTTCTTGGATTACAATTGCTTTGGTTTGTTCTGTAAGAGGATCCATAATTAAATCACGCAAACTAGTACCAAAGTTTCCGTTCATTAATTTTTCACCTTTGCGGATTGCAAAGTGGTTCAGTAAATCTCGCTTAATAAGATCAGTGTCAGTTACCTTTGAACCACCAAAGTTATTATTAATAGTACTAAATCCTTTGTATACTGCTATAGCCATAATGTATTTACTTTCCTTGGTTATCCACGCCCGCATAGATTGCTAGTAATGTTTGTTCCAGTTGCTTTTGTGCTTCAGGATTAGCAAACATCTGTGCATGTAATGCAGCAATATTAGCATTGGATTGTGTTGTTGCTTTTTTACTTACTGCACCACCATATAATCTAGTTTCTCTTGCAAGTGCGCTTTCAGCGTCACTGACTGTTCTAGATCCCGCTGCCCGCTTTGCTGCGGCAGCACCAGTCAGCATATCATTTTTTACACTGCTAAAAATGTCAGCACCTCCTGGTATGTTTGTTGTATTTTGCAGTACACCTTCAATCTGGGTAAATCCTTCACGCACTTTTGCAACAATTTCTGGGCTTGCATTATTACTTGCTGTAAGTTGTGCAAGTATTTGTTCTTTGCCATCTGTAAGTTTGATACCACCATTGTTAACTAGTGTTTGGTAATCCTCTGCTATAATTGATTGCTGTACACTTTCTTGTAGTCCCGCATTGCCAAGGAACTTGTTCAAACTGCTTGCACCGCCTTTGCCTGTCCAAACGTTGGTATCTGATAGTTGGTCGTTAAATACTGCTTCTGGACGCACAAACCCTTGTTTTTGTAATTGACCTACGTTAACACCAAACTTTCCAACACTTTTTGTTACGCTGTCAACAAACTGGTTATTATTTAAACTTCCTGCTTGTTTTACCACTGCAGCGTTAAGTGCTTGTGTATCAAAACTATCCAGTGCGCCTATGCTAAACCCAGTATTAGTTTGCTGTACAATATCTGTTATAGGAAACTTGGATAATTGTGGACTACTAAGTATAGTGCCAAGTTGGTCCTGTGCTTGTGGTAATACTTTGTTAAATTCGCTTAGTGCACCAGGCAATTTATTTTGAAATTCGCTTAGAGCACCTGGAAGTTTTGCTTGCATTTCGCCTGCCATGCCTGTAATCTTTCCCTGAAAGTCTGTGGTAAAAGATCCCAAATCAGGACTAAGTCCACCAAATGCACTTGGGTTAACTGGCAAATTACTTACTATACTACCAATATTGCTTGGTATTAAGTTTCCTAGTGCGCCGCTTCCGGATAGTTGACCTAATATATTACCAGCACCGCCTCCAGTTACTTGACTTAATACATTACTTGCAAGACCGCCAGGCAAAGCACCACCACCTATAAAACCTCCAAGAGCACCAGGTGATAATCCAAGACTTGCGCCTCCAGTGACTGATGCTAGGGCTGCTCCTGCTCCAATACTTATTGCTTGCTGAACTAGTTGTCCGCCTATTGCACTAGTAAGTGCTGGACTAACAATACCAAATCCACCTACAGGCCCGCCGCTTGCTCCTGCTAGTCCACCACTAAAAGGTGTACTAGTATTTGTTGTTCCATGACCTATAAATGGCTCGTGCATTGTAAGTCTATCAACACTGGTAGTAAGCATCTGTTCTTCATCAAGTATAAATTGATTCTGTGCTTCATCGTAGGTCGTATCTTCTTTTTGCCCAGCACTAATGTTTTTTGCTTGTTTTGCTTTTGTCTTTGGACCTTGTAGCAATACTAGACTACCTGCAACACTAATGTTACCACCTGCGTTGTAGAAACTTGCGCCTCCGCTCGATGCAAATAGTTCGCTATCTGTTGACAAGTGTAGATTCTTTTTGCCGTTTATGCCTAGTTCACCGTCACTTTGAACAGTAAGTTCTTGCTTGCCTTCCAGTGCGAGTTGTTGTTCACTTACTATTTGTGTGTAGCCTTTGCTGTGAAACTTTATGTTTTCATCAGCATGGAAGTTAAGATTTTTGCTGCGGAAATTTATACTATCCTGTGCATACACATCCATAGTACCCGTGTTGCTTAGTTCAATCCATGCACTGCCTATACTATTGCCTATATAGATAACACCCTCGGTGTCGTTAAGCAAAATTTGATGACCAGTACTGGTGCGAAAACGTATCTGATTACTGTTACCATCAATATCGCCATCATCCAGCGTAATACTGTGTCCTTTACGTCTAGCATATGGTGCTAATAATCCCTCAACAATATCTTTACTTGCTGTGTCCGGATTTTTTACCGCTGCAGCATTTGCTGTGAGAAAATCCTGTCCATTGCCATCTATTCTACGTCCTTTACTGCTAATACCTATAAGTTCACTAGGTGATTCGCGCATGTATCCACTGTTGTTAATACCACGCACAGTATCACCAAGCAGTCCTTGTTGACGCAGATAATTCTGTGTAAAGAAATCCACTGGTCTTGGTTGTTTTTTAAAGTTTGTTACTTTTTTACTGCTTTTGTCTCCTTTGGGATTATCATTAAACTCACCACCAGGATCGCCGTCCACTGTTAATGTTGCTTCAGGCACAGTTTGTAACATAAACGTATCAGGCACACATGCAAAATAATAGCCTTCAGCATTGCGACCTTCTGGAAAGAAACACAGTACTTTTGTGCCTAGATCAGGAGGTGGGGTTACAATACCACTGCTCACTTTAGTACTGTAATAACTATCTTGAGGTCCTTGGTTGTCTACTCTACTGTAAAAAGGCGTGCAATAACGCACAGTACGCCACTGTGACTTATCAGCAGGATTTGTGCTGAACGTTGGTATAAACACTTGAATAACGCCCATGTGTGCGCCATGTACATTTGCTTTAACAATACCTGTAACAATACCACGTTCTTCTCGAACACCAGTTATGTTTGCGGTATTATATTGAGGATCACCGCCTCGTTTTCCTGTTCTTGTAATATCTGTAGCCATTGATTATACTGTCCCAATATATCTGGTTGCCCATGCTTCACTTTGAGTTGCTGGGTTATCTTGAAATGTTTCTATACTTTGATCTTCGCCTCTTGCTATTTCGGCTGTTCTTTCATTGTTTACAGTAGGACTTGTATAAGGGGTATCCTCATAGTCAAAAAAGTCTAGGCTGCTTGTATCCACTAGCGGGTTTACTACTGTTGCGCCACCTGCATCAGTGCTGGGTTTGTTGCCACTGCGTCTAACACGGTTATTAATCTCAAAGTCGCCATCTTCTACTTCATCACTAGCACGGACTGTGGCTGCTTGAACTCCTGTTTTTGTTAAACCACCTCGACTAGGTTGCAATTTAGCTCTGAATCCTTCAAGTCTTTGTTGGAATACACCGCCACTGAAAGTGCTGTCAACACTTGTAACTTGATATACTCCACTAAAACTACTGTTGCCATATCTACTAGGATTTGCAAGACCACTTGTTTCATCATAGTCCACTGGTGTTCTAAGATTAACTTGAATATAGGGAGGTGTCAAGTTATAATTTATAGTTCCGTCAGGCATAAATGGTTCTGTATATTGTTCTCCTTGACGAACTTTATCTTGCCAGTATGCATCGCTGGTGGGAATAAAGGCAGGATCACCAACAATTTGCAATCCAAGATCAATCATATCAACACCATCACTCATAACACTACTAAACAAGTCCTTTGATCTTGCACGTTTAACATTATCCTGACTGTTTATTGAATTACCCTCTACACTTTGTGGAAGTTCTTTTACCATAGTACCTCCCAGTGTTTCATCTGCAGTGTTAATACCAAAAGGTTTTCCTGTGCCTGCAGTCATTACTTGAATGAACGCAGTTCTAAACTTCATATCAAAATCTAATACTTCTGTGTTTGCACCGCTAAAAATGTAATCATATTCTTTGTGTACACCTATACCTGTAGGTTTACTTTTTTTAGCCCAAGGAAAATCCTCATAATAAACTTTATTTGGTTCCACAGCAAAATTAACAAGATACTTGTATCTTCCATCTTTATTATCCATGCCGCCACCAGGACTATCTGCACTTTCAATAATAGGTCTTACTTTAAACCAGTCTATTCCACTACTGTCATTTACATCAGGACTTGGATTATCTACAATATTTTTATCCATGTAGTCACTGTGTAGTATTACAAGATTTAGCAGTTTTGTAATATCTGTACCTGCGTTTATCTTAAATGTTTGTGTATCCTTATCAAGCGTAATGCCCTGTGCAATACCTCTTACATATGCATCAAACTGTTTTTTATCGCCTTTGCTTTTTTCTTTTTCTTTGCCTTCTTCTGTGGGCGCAGGAGTATTAAGTGCATCATATAGATCAGTTAAATTAAGTTTGGCATTTGCTATATTTGCTGCAATAGTAAACTTGTAGGTATCATGTTTTTCTGCTGCTGGTGGAATCTCTTTTTCAGAAACTTCATTATTTTTTTCTACTAGTGCTTTGGATGGTTTTGTACGTTTACGTTGATGGTTAGTAAGCACTTCACCTAGATTTGCTGATTTTGTTTTTACTTTTTTCTTCACAACCCTTTCTCGGGTAGTAGTCTCTTGAGCTCTTATTCTTACAGTTTCAGTTGCCTGCACTGTCTCTTCAACCATAACACCAGCACTAAAAATGTCACCTACTGTTGTTGCTTTAAGTTCTACGTTAAAGGGTATAGTACTCATTATACTACCCATTGCATGATTAGCAAATGGAATCGCCTGACATTTATACTGAGTGCCGCTGCTAGTGACGTCAAAACTCATATCAGTCAACCTAATAGGAATATACTTTGGTGTGCTAGGTGCTCCCATGGGTTCGCCATTTTCATCAAACCCTTTAAATTTTATTTCCAATAGATAAGGAGCATGTATGTACTTTTCCCTAGTGCTTGCTAGTACACCACTTGCTGCACGTTGTAGTCTTTCCAATAGTGTAACACCACGTGGTTCTGTAATAGTAAAACGTATATCAGTTGCGTTTGTGTTTGACTTAAATCTACTTGGACCAACAGCAACATTAGAGATTTCTAAATCATCAATAAAGAAATCATTACTAAAATCAGTGCCGCCTCCCTCTGTGCCAACTCCGCCACTGCGCATAAGCAAATAACTAGCAGGTGGACTAAGTGCAGCCTGTGGAGTTCTAGGTTGACTAAGAATGTTTACATAACTTTTGCTATTCATCAAATAAAGTGCAATATTGTATGTGTAACTTGTAAATTTATTAAGTTCGTTTGTTACGGGATTAATTTGTATCTTACTTAAATCCTGCGTAAACGGGCCATTGTTTAGTGCCTTGACGCTGCTACTCTGACCAATTTTTGTTCGTATCCTTGCACTTTCATTTAGACCAATTGGAGGACCTGTGTCACTGCCGTCTGTGGTAGCAAGGAAATTAGTATATTTTCCATCATCATACTCATCATCCATGCCATAGACTTCTTCGGGTGCTATTGCATTAGTAACAGGGCCGAATCCTGCCTCAGCACGATCTGAACTGGTTCGGGGGGTTCTGCCTGGTGTAACTTGTACTCTTACTAAATTTCCAGCAGCGTCTTGTATAACGTCAACATCTCCCGGCGCCACTGCAGGCACAGTAAGTGGTTCTTCTACTGAGATCGTAGGATTCTGTTGAGGAGGCTCATAAAGTGAAAAGTCCTCTGGTGCTGGATTGTTTAACTTGTTTTTATAGTGCGGACTAGGCATATTAGATTCCTAATGCTGTTTCGACTGTATCCTTTTTGGGAATGTAAAACTTCTTTCCTGCACGAAAATCCCAGACAGGATCTTCAAATGCATTTGGATTACGAGCCATAAACACCCACCATAGATTACTATTGCCATACAAGTCAAAAGCAAGTAGGTCAGGTCTGTTTTGATGCACTAGTGTAAGTGTATGTAGTACATCGTCTCTGAAAGGAGGAATACGTCGTGGACTAAGCACATCCAAGTAGTAACTGTATTGATTGGTATTAGCATAGGGACTATCACTATTGTATTCAGCCATTAAATAAATCCTCCACCTTTGCCTGGATTACCAATTAGTCCGCCTTTACTAAACTTATCCAAACTAAAGTTTCCAATTTGATTTTTACTGTAGATAGGCAATAGACTGATTGTCATATTCATATAACTTGGTATCATAGTTTTAGTTGCAGTATCAGGACTGCTTGCAAGAGGAACTTCAATATAGTCTCTGTCTGCTGGCATAATTTCTGTAAAGTTTGTAATTACAACAGGTATACTGTTGTAGTTAAACGGACCATATCCACTTAGTCTTAGAACTGGTGGCGGTGTGCCTCGTAACTGATCTGCTCCGTAGAACATTTTATAGGCACTGCGGAAAAAATGTAGTACAGCGAAAACATAACGTGCTTCATCTGCGTTAGTTGCTGTAAAATATCCATCAATATTAATTGTATCCACGCTACTAGCATTGTAACTGTGTTGAATATAGTTACTGTGTGTTGGATGCGCTCCTGCGTATTGCGCACTGTGACTAACACTTACTGTGGGTGTGTAGGGAAAAAGCACGCCATCTGTGTCAAGCAGTGGCTCCAGCAATTTATTTTTTGCGTCTTTATACAAGTAATTTCCACTACTAGGACTCATACTAAGTCTAACACGGATATCACCGTCTCTGAACACAGTAGCAGCAACGTCACTAAATCCAGGAATGTTCGCACCTGCAAAGTTTAATCCTGCTTGGATAAGTCTATTACCACTGCTATCTAATAGATTGCGACCAATTTTACTAAGTGGGTCATTACCCGGAAGTGCCCTTCCACTAGCATCACTCACAAATTGCTGTGCTTTTCGCTGGAAGATACTACCTAAATTAAACGCCATTTATCAAATCCTTGTTTTTTTACTTGATAAGTATATTTATAGGCTGTATAATATACGCATATAAAAGGAATCACATTAAATGATCAAAAGGAAAAAATATCTCAACAACCGAGATTTGTTGAAAGAAATCCACCTAAGTAAAAATACATATAGTAGTTTTGTTAATGAAAATGATGATGTTTATGACATTATCTTACCTAACGTAGAAAAAATTAACATTCGTACTATTGCACAAGCAAAACGCAACCAAGCAGATAGATTACAAAAGAAAGCGTATGAAGCAGCTCGTGCAGAAGGACAAAAAGTAAAGCAAGCAGACTTTGCTGTTGATTGGAAGAAAATTGACAAGCAGGATGTTGTTTTTCGCATTATGACGCATGACCATATTCCACTACATCCAGGTCGCAAAAAGTCACCAAAGACTGTGGCAGACCATCATGTACAGTGTAACTTCCCTCCTTTTCAACACTTTAGGTTGGATGAGTCTGACGTTGCAGTATGCGTTGGCAAAAGTCACTGGGACGGCGGACTAGAAAACGGAAACTTTAGTAAAGCACATGGCAAGACTACTAATAAACTTGCCCGCATGTATATGAAATTGTGCGAACGCTATGGCACTAGAAGTAACTGGCGTGGCTATACATACAATGACGAGATGCGTAGTCAAGCACTGCTACAACTTGCACAGATTGGCTTACAGTTTGATGAAAGCAAAAGTGAAAATCCATTTGCTTACTACACTGCAGCCATTACAAATAGTTTTACTAGGGTGCTAAATTTAGAAAAGAAAAACCAAAGCATCCGTGATGATATACTAGAAAGTGCAGGTCTTAATCCTAGTTACACAAGACAAACTGAAAACGAACTAAAGAAAAGTTCTGATCCTATCTAATGAAAAATAAAAAATTATTATCAGTTGGCTGTAGTTTTACAGCACACAGTGGCTTCGATCAGAATATACACAAGCATTGGTTGCCACAATTTGCCAAAAAATACAATTTTGAATTAACAAACTTAGGACTACCCGGCTGTTCAAATGCTGAAATTTTTTTCCGTACAGTAGAAGCGATTTCTACATGTGCAGATTATGATTTTGTCACAGTGCAATGGACAAGTTTACACCGCTTGTGGGTATACCATAACGATAAAAACATTGATGACTATACAATGGTAAACGCAACAGGAATCGGAGGTCTACATAGTGATAGCGATCATGTAAAAATGTATCAAAAATTACATCATGGTTATTTTGGCAACGAGTATGTAGCACTAAAGCAATGGCTTTTATACACTATTGCACTTGAAGTTTTTCTAAAATCTCGAAATTTAAAGTTTGTTTTTATTCGTGGTACTGAAAACTATCTTGATACTATACCAAAAATATCCTATAATAAAAACACTGGCTTTGAGAACAGTGTACTCAAACCAGCACAAACTGACACAATAGGTAAAGATGATACAACAACATATTTTGATGACATGTTTGATACAAAAAATAACACTGATGTCTTGGTATTAGAAAAACTGTCCGATATACAAAATCTAATAAAACAAAGTCAGTGTCTCACATGGCTCAATTTTGACTCAAAACCATTTACTAAAATAGGACCAGTTGACGATCGTGCAGATGACAACTCACACCCAGGGCCTATAGCAAATAAAAATTTGTTCAATCAACTTACAGATTACTATGCAAAACTTGACAACAATAGTTAAAGGCACTATACTTAACACATGAGTTTGTTCAAACGGGCCGCCGTATTCACGGATATTCACTTTGGCAACAAAAGTAATAGCCAAACGTTTAACCGCGACTGTCTCGACTTTGTAACTTGGTTTTGTAAAGAAGCCAAGGCACAGGGTGCAGACACATGCATTTTTATGGGCGACTGGCAACATCAACGCGCCAGTATTAACGTTGCTACACTGAACTACAGTATTGAAGCACTGGAGTTACTAAACACAACGTTTGATACTATACATTTTATACCAGGCAACCATGATGAATACTACAGAGACAAACGTGACTATAACAGCATTGCGTTTATTAAGAAATTTGAGAACATACAATTTTACAATGACATTACCACAGTTGATGGCGTAGCATTTATTCCATGGTTGGTAGGTGACGAACACAAGCAGATGCGCAAAGTAAATGCTGACTATGTGATCGGTCACTTTGAACTTCCTCACTTTTATATGAACGCTATGGTGCAGATGCCTGATCACGGTGAACTAAATGCAGATGATTTTGGTCGTTGTGGCACTGTGTTTACAGGACATTTTCACAAGCGGCAAGAAAAAAGCAATGTTGTATACACAGGTAATGCGTTTCCTCACAACTACAGTGATGCAGGAGATGACGATCGCGGTCTAATGATACTGGACTGGGACGGCACAAGACAGTTTATTGCCTGGCCCGAACAGCCCAAGTATCGTGTACTAAAAATTAGCGATCTATTGGAAGGCCCAGAAAAGTATTTGAGTCCCAAGACATATGCTCGTGTGCATTTGGATGTGGACATCAGTTACGAAGAAGCAAACTTTATTAAAGAAACATTTATGCAAGAATATGGATTGCGTGAAATGAGTTTGATACCTCTTAAAGTTGAGGACATGGATATGCAAATTTCAGGTGAGATTAACTTTGAAAGCGTGGACACTATTGTCACTAGTCAACTACAACAAATAGAAAGTGATGAATACGATACTAACTTAATGTTAGACATTTATAGAAATTTGTAGTACAATGATGTACTTTATACACTATCCAGCAGGTGGATTCGGACATTACATGTTACAAATGTCCAGTTTGTGTTTTGAGTCTGTGTTTTGTCCACAAGACACAACTGATTTTAGTAAGGACGGAAATAGTCATGGATACCCAGAACATTGTAAAATATGGTTTCAACTTGATCCATATGAATATGTTCCAAACTATGACTTTGGTGACAAAGTTGCTATAACACTAATTGATAGTGGCATTCACGATGATGAACATAGACACAAGCCTAACACTATTAGAATGTGTATAGACACTGATGCTGTAAGTATTGTATGGCAAACATGCAGAGAAAAAGCAAACCTAGGATCACTGAATGAACATCAAGGCATAGATTGGGAACACAGAGAAAGATACAGTTTGTTGTATCATAACATGCATAAGGATCCTAGTTTCTATTTGAATAATTTTAAGCCTCATAGGGATTGTATTAACATAAACATCAGTGATTTATTTTTTAACCCAAATAGAGTAGTTGCCAAATTAGAACCTCACTTTGGTAAATGTAATTGGGGTAAGTTTTGGAAGTTATGGAATGAATTTATAACTGCAAACTACAAATACTACCAAGCACAGCATCTGGTAAATCGTGTAAAGTTTGCATTAGAAGCAGATTTTGATTTTGAGTTTACAAAAAATTACAGTTTACATGACCAAGGGTACTTGATTTATTGGTTAGAAAGACAGTATAATATACAAGAGATACCGCCTTGGGACTACAAGGACTGGTTCAAAAACACACAGGAAGTTAAAGATTGTTTAAACTCGATACTCTCACAGTAAAAAACTTTATGAGTGTGGGCAATACCACACAAGCAATTGACTTTAATCGCAATGATCTTACACTTGTACTAGGTGAAAACTTGGACACAGGCGGTGGTGATGCTGGTAGTAGAAACGGCACTGGCAAGACTACTATCATCAATGCGCTAAGTTATGCACTGTATGGCAATGCACTTACAAACATACGCAAGGATAACTTGATTAACAAAACCAATGGCAAGAACATGCTTGTCACAGTAGAGTTTGAAAAGGATGGGTTGCAGTATCGCATAGAACGTGGGCGTAAAAGCAATGTGCTAAAGTTTTATATTAACAACAATGAACAAGAAACAGAGGATAACGCACAAGGCGATAGCAGAGAAACACAAAAGGCTATAGAAGCACTGCTAGGTATGAGCCATGACATGTTTAAACATGTGCTTGCACTAAACACATACAGTGAACCTTTCCTTAGTATGCGACAAAACGATCAACGTGCTATTATTGAACAGTTATTAGGCATTACTATACTAAGTGAAAAAGCAGAAAATTTAAAAGAGATAGTGCGTGTTACTAAAAACAAGATCACAGAAGAAGAGTTTCGTATAAAAGCAGTACAAGATGCTAACGGAAAAATAACGGAACAAGTTGAGGCACTCAAACGCAGACAGCGTATGTGGCAGGATAAGAAGGATCAGGACATTGCAAATTTTAAGACTGCAATAGAAGACCTAGCACATGTGGATATTGATGCTGAACTCCGTGCGCACACTGAACTTGCAGATTGGAATACACTAAACAATGCACAGGTGCAACTACAAAAAGACGTTGCAGCACTGCAAGCACAGGAAGGCAGAGCAGAGCGCGATGTTAAAAAAGCAAACAAAGCTCTAGTAGGTTGGCAAGACGGAGTGTGTCATAGTTGCAATCAAAGTATTACACATTTGGATAGCCATAAACAAGAGATTGAAAAAGCGGAGAAGGAACATGACGAAGCAAATAATTTCCTTACAGAATTACAAACAGCAATTACAGACCTCAAAACTAA
>Ga0181400_1000275_pt1 | contig 21805 bp, 33 predicted proteins | sample 23SPOviralmetaG_FD_130129 | JGI IMG/M metagenome (GOLD analysis project Ga0181400, IMG submission 130129) | Marine viral communities from the oligotrophic San Pedro Time Series (SPOT) site, San Pedro Channel, CA, USA - 23 SPOT_SRF_2011-06-22 | ecosystem: Environmental > Aquatic > Marine > Strait...
ATGGTCTGGAAAGATAACTAATTTAAAAGTGGAGTAAACAAACTCCACTTTTCTCATATTATATTAAAGTAAATTTTACTAAAATATGATAATTGTAGGATTACACATCGGGCATGATGCCTCTATTGCAATAATACGAGACGGTATACTTATAGGTACTACCGCAATGGAACGACTATCAAGAGTTAAAAAAGCTTCTAGAATAGAAAAAGAGCAATTAGAACTTTTTCTAGGAAATTGGGGTTATACAATTAATGATGTAGATCATTTTTCAATTAGTACATGGACTAAAGACTTAGTATCATGGCTTGATATTTACTCTCCATACGAACAGCGTTATCCCCTTTCTACATTCGGTACTTGGAAAAAAGAAACTCCTATTTTAAATCATTTTGATGATGAATATAGCGAAAGGGTAGAGAAAACAGAGTGGGGATTTACACTTCCAAATATAATACATCGTGTATGTGAACCTTATACATCAGACGATATTGAAATAGAAACCAGATTTGAAATCAATATTAGAATTGAAGGCTATGATAAAACTTGGAAAGGTTGGTTTATAGATCACCACTTAGCTCATGCTGCCAGTACTTATTTTACCTCTGATTTTGACCAAGCTGCTGTATTTACAGTAGACGCTTCTATGCACCATGCAGAAGCATGTTCAGGTTATTATATTGCTAGGGGTAATTTAATTCAGCCTTTTAGGAATCCAGGTTACATGTTAGGTAATTTCTATGATGTTGCAACAGAACATTTAGGTATTGGCCCAGGTACAACTAAAGCTGGCTCTATGATGGGTCTGGCAGCCTATGGTAGAATCAAAAGAAAGGCTTATGATAAATGGAAAGAGTGGACTGCACCTTTAAATGAAAGAAAATGGGAGCGAGTAGAACATAGATTTACAGATTGGTTATTTATGCAAATAAGCGGTAGATACCCAATGCCTTTACGTGAGCAGAGGCCAGAGATTTTAAATGAGCAACCAGGTTGGTGGCACTTTAATAGAGGGTGGCAATATCCTTATACAAAAGCAGAATCTGAAACTCAAGAAGGAATGGATATTGCTGCAACAATTCAATTTATTACAGAACGATCTTTAGTACAATATTCACAGGATTTATATGAAGAAACTAAAACAGAAAATGGTGGGAATCTATGTGTTGCTGGGGGTACTTTTTTAAATTGTAATGCTAACTATAAAATACAAACAGAAACAGACTTTGATAGAATGCACATGTTTCCAGCATGTGGTGACGATGGTACTGCAGCAGGAAGTGCACTTTATGTAACACATGCTTTACAGGATTGGCCTAGACAAAAATATAGCACTGCAGATTTAGCTTACACAGGAATAACCTGGATTAATTATGAAGAATCATTACCACCAAATGCAAAAGATTTAGATTTAGATATAATTGCAGATTATCTAAATGATGATAAAATTATCTGTTGGTATGATGGTAGATCTGAAAACGGGCCTAGAGCATTAGGACATAGATCTTTTATCGCATCACCTAAAAATCCAAAGATGAAGGATATACTTAATTCTAGAGTTAAATTTAGAGAGTGGTATCGACCATTTGCACCTATTGTTCTACAAGAGAAAGCACAAGATTGGTTTGTAATGGATTTTGATTCACCATATATGTTGCATACAGTTCCATGTAAGCGACCATTTGAAATTCCATCAGCAGTTCATATTGATAATACTGCTAGAGTACAAACTCTAACTAAAGAACATAACGAAAAATTATACACTTTAATTGAAAAGTTTGAAGAGAGATCAGGAATACCCATTATTATTAATACGTCTCTTAATGTGAAAGGTGAACCTATTGTAGAAACGCCAGATGATGTGTTGAAATTATTTAGAGAATCAGATGTAGATGTATTAGTTATTAATAATCAAATGTGGGTAAAAAATGAGTAGCAAGAAAAAACTAGGAGACTTAGAATTAGATGATTTTCATTATCATGAGGTAGTACATACTTTAAATATAGTATTAGGTTTAATTGATGAAACTTTAATTCAACATCCAGTATTAAAAATAGAGAAGGAAGCAAGAAGTGAAGTAGAGAAGGCAGCAGATCATCTTTTCGCAGCATATCAAAAAATAGCAACAAAATATTAGTATGTATTGGTTTAAAAGAAAGTGGAGACAAGTTAAAAGAGTGGCAGATTTCTTACCTATTATCTGGAAAGGTTATGATTGGGATTATCACTATGCTATAGAATTATTTCAACATCAGTTAAAGAGAACTGCACATGAAATTGAACATAGAGGGCACTCACTAAATAGAAAACAAACAGCCTCAAGAATTCGCACCGCAGTAGAGTTAATAGAAAAGGTTTATGATGAAGAATATGCATTTGAGTATAATAAACAAATGGAGGAAAAGTATGGTAAATCCTCTTTTGAATTTGAAGAGCTAGATGAGCTAGATAAAAACGGAGATCCATATTATACAATGGTTGAAAAGTGGGAGGAAGACTACACAGAAGCAGAGGTTAGTTTAATTGACGAAGAAAAGAATACATTAATGTGGGAGTCTAGGGTAAAACAGGCTCGCGCACATAAAATATTATGGCAATATATAGAACACAACATACTAAAGTGGTGGGATTAAGATAAATAAACTATGGAAAACAAACTATACGTAAGCAAAAACGGAAAAGATCTTTGTATCAGTTGTGAGACAGAGACTGAATATTCACATGATACTTCTATAGAATATAGAGAATATTATATTGAAGGTGCAGGACAATTATGTAAAGACTGCCATGATAATATTATCAATAAGCTAAAAGAAGTAGCTAAAAATTTAGATTAATGAAGAAGTACAATTGGACTAAGATTATCGCTTGGTCTGCAATTTTAACGATTACATATTTCATCTGGTCAAATATATTACGGCTGATATTTTAATGAGAATGAGTGGTAGGAAATGCAACAAGTGTGGTAAGAAATTATCCGCATCGAAGTTCAAAAATGATCAGAAGAAGACTTGCAAATCATGTGAGTATCGTTGGTGGAGATCTTTCTTAAGATACCTAGTACAACAAAAGAAATTAAGCCCAGCAGAGAGAATGGCAAGCCGAGTAGGTTATATGGGTGCTGGATTCTTAATGGCAGGTCAATGGACTGTAGAACCTATTCTCTTTATCTTAGGATTTATCTTTGTCCTAATTCAAGTTACCTTTAGAAAGCAATGGAACCTAGTAGCTCTACAATTAAATGGACTAATTGCTTGGACACTTCATTTTATTAAGACCCTAGCTTGAAACTATCACAAGACAATATCATATAACTACTAAATTATTACAAATATGGCATTTCAAATTAGAAAGTGTGAAAAATACACGAACTGGGAAGCTACCGACGCAGTCGATCTAGACCCTGTAGATTTTACAGATCTACCAGATTTTCCTTATGAAGGAGATGTTGAATCAGAAGAGGAATTCGTAGAGTATATTCAACAACTCTACTATGAAGATTGGTATGACATCTGTGACAAATTAGAATCTTTAGATAAAACAGATTTAGCAGATCAAATCTCAACGTTATTTGAAGGCGATATGGATATTTACTCATCAACTACTGATAAAGAAGCAAACGAATGGTTCGATATTGGTGAAGTAGATGAATCTTACTCTAAGTATGGAGGTTTCAACGGAAGACATAATACTTTGTCTGAAAGCTATTAAAAGTTGAAACAAATACAATAAACCAAGTATAATTAATAGAAATTTTAAAAAGCAAAACATGCAAGAATTATTAAATCAAATTACAGAAGCTATCGAAAGCATCCAAGATGACGCGGTAAAATTCGACGAAAAGGGAAACAAAGCTGCAGGTACAAGAGTACGTAAAGCAATGCAAACTATCAAAGGTGTTGCACAAGACGTAAGAGTTTACGTAAGCAACAAGAATAAACAAGGGTAAGCGAAACCTTAATTCGCACAAACGTTCTTTAACATATTAAAAGAGGCACTCAAAATCCTGATCAGACGGAGAGTGAGTGTGTGGCCGAAAAAACCCTGACGTGAGAGGGGTTAAGGCACATCTGACACCGAACAAGTTTCGGCTCAATTGCGAAAGTGAGTGATTGAGACTCGACAGAGTAGAAGATGGTAGATCGGGAAATAGACAACTAAACCTATTTCACGAAGAGCATTGCAAGTACCCGAGAGGAAGCCTTGCCCAGTGACCGAACAATCCTATTATGTAGGGGATAAGGTACAACTAAAGCCGTTGTGGCGCTACAACGAGATTAACCATCTTAAGTAGAACTTGAAATAACAGTAGAGTTAGTTGGTATGCAGTAATATATACAACATGACGATCTTCTAGAGTTGGTATACTCTAGTACACGATCCTCTTTTTTAATAAAAATAAATATTTAATAATGGCTCTAACGTTTATATTTGAAGAATTAAACTTTACACCACATCCCGAAGTAGAAGGGGCGTTTGAATCGGAATTATTTTTCGATAATAATTGGGGATTAAGAGTATTTTGTGGAACTAACGCATATACTTTTAATGAAACAGAAATTTATTCTACAGCAAATGAATATTCAGAATATGAATATTGGATTCATAAGCCAATAGATTTCATACCATTAGAAGAAGGACAAACAATAGGACCTCTTACAAAAGAGGAAATTATTGAAGTAGCAACAGAAATAAAAAATAGACCTTGGGTTCAAGGTTGGTCTCCTGGTGGCGTCGGAGAATAATAATATGGGGGATTAGCTCAGCTGGCTAGAGCGCCTGCCTTGCACGCAGGAGGTCATCAGTTCGACTCTGATATTCTCCACAATAAGCGAAAATAGCTCAGCTGGTAGAGCACAACCTTGCCAAGGTTGGGGTCGCGAGTTCGAATCTCGTTTTTCGCTCAACACATAAGAGGGAATAATTTCACACAAGCGCACCACTATATTAAGGCGACTTAGTATTACCTTCCCTCGAAAAGAAGGAGTCTATGAACAGAGCATTTTTAACATCCTAGGCAATGGAAATATAAGACTCAGGTTCTAAGACTCCTCTTTTAATTTATAGAACAATGGAAATATTTGAATTCTTAAATTTCGTATCTAAAACAGACTGTCAAGTTTTAGCACATTACATAAAATCTAATAAAAAGATTGAAAAAAACCGTGAAGGCTTTTTTGACAATAGGAGTATTCCATTTAGTAAAGTTAATGATATTTGGGTTAAAAAAAGAATGAATCAATTTAGGTTTGATGCAACTATGCAGGCCATTGTTTCTTTCAATAAAAAGTTATATCCTAATTATACCGATCTGGTACATTGGCAAGAGGGGACAAAAATGGACCTTCATGGAGACTCACATTACCTAGATGGTTCTGAAGGTCTTTTTCCATTTAGAGAGGTTAGTGGTGTATTATATCTAAATGATAACTATGAAGGTGGGGAAACTTTCTTTCCTAGCCAGAATGTAAATATAAAGCCAGAAACAGGCAAACTAATTTTATTTCCAAGTAACCTAGATTATCCACACGGAGTTAGAACAGTTCATGGTGCTGATAGATTTACAATGCCTATTTGGTTTACGTGCGATACTTCACAGATTGAACCTTAAATAAATGTGATAAATAAAATATAATTAATTTATGTCTTTCTCATGAACTATGGACTAACAGGATTAGAGCGAATTCAAGCCAAGGCGAAAAGATGGTATCACCAATTATTTAAGCTAGTATTTGGTTCTAAACCTATAAACTGGTCTAAATGGGTCCAAAAGACATACATACTACACTTAGAAGATCGTTACGATAGATTTAAGGCACTCAATAAAGAATTAAGTCAAATTAAAACTACAAATGGTACTTTAGCTGATGAAGTAACCTGGTTTTCAGCTCTAAAAGATGTAAAGAGCTGGCCTGCCGATGAACACATTAATGAATACTCTTTTGAATTTCACTGGGCAATAGATCCAGATCCCTGGTTCTATCGTCATTTAGATGAGCTAGGTACTCAAATAGTGGATTGCTCTAATGCAGAAACTGCAATTGCATTAGGACATATAAGAATGTGGCGTCAATTTTTAGAATCAGATGCAGAAACGGCAATGTTTTTAGAAGATGATATTTACTTTGATTATCAATTTGAACAAAAAGTCACATCTATCTTTGAGAAAGAACTACCTAAAGATTGGGAAATACTCTACTTAGGTGCTCTACCAAACTATCATGGTTTTACATGGGACCCTCATTCTAAGAACTTAATTAGACTTTACAACGGTGTATGGTGGATGTCTTCTTATATTCTAACTAGATCTGCAGCTGAGAAGCTACTAGATAATTTACCTATTGTCGGACCAGTAGATGTGTGGATTAATTATCAGTTTGAATACTTAAATGCATATATGACTCCTGGTAATTTAATTACACAAACTGGTATGACAGATTCAGATAACACATACTCTTTTGTACAGGAATATTACTAATGAAAGTCTATCTAGCACCACCGAAGGGACCGTCTGAGAAAATAGCATTTATTGAATGGTTAACCCGATATGGATTTGAACCAGAGGTTTTAGATGACCAACCTATTACGGGACCACTTATTCTAGCAGGTGGCGCTGATATTGGTAAAGATAAAGACAGAGATATTAGAGAATTCAGGTGGATTCAAGAGGCTATTACAAATAAACTACCTATTATTGGAATTTGCCGTGGCATGCAAATCCTTAACCACTTTTTTGGTGGTGTGGTAGAGAATATAGATGATGAAATAGTAGAGGCTCATGCAGCTGCAGACTTTTCAGATAATGTATCACATGCCACTAGACCTTCACAACAACATATTATTACAGATAGAGACGGAAATACTACAACCGTTAATTCAAGACATCATCAATACTGTGCTAAAGTTGCTGATAACTTTACAGTAACTCATATTGGTGGTGGTATTCCAGAAGCGATCGTAGACGAGAGCAGAAAGATCTGGGCAGTACAATGGCATCCAGAAAGAGCCGAGTCAGAGGATAATCTTTATCCACTAGACAAACTTTTTTCAAAATAATTGCCTCTAGATTTTTTTATGTCAGATATTTTTCGTATATTAGTACTGTAATTAAAACGATATGATACTAAATTTAAACGTAGAAAAAGCTTGGGTAACCTTCTTAAGTGATGGTTGGGAAAGCAAATGGCATCCAGTAACTGATGTTGCAGGAAATCATTTAGACTGGTCTGAAGACATAATGGACCACTGTAGAAAACAATTTAATAACTCTGACAATTGGGTTAGTTTTGGAATCGCTCCTACTTCTCAAATGTTACTTAAAAACTCAGTAAGAGATAATCTTTAATATGAAAAAATTAAAAGCAAAATTACTGACGTATTTATTCACAGATTGGGTGAAGACTGAGAAAGACGTTGAAACTTTAATTCTAACAAGAGATATGATAGAAAAGAGGAAGAACGAATTGGTAGGTCATACACCCATTCTTGGTTTTAGAATGCACGGTAGTACTGAAACTATTTAATATAGGACAGTATAATTAATAAATTGGGCTGTGGTGTAACTGGCAACACGTCTGGTTTTGGTCCAGAAGAGTCGGGGTTCGAGCCCCTGCGGCCCAACAACTGCCAGTCAAGCAATGGCCCCTTCGTCTATCGGTTAGGACGCCAGGTTTTCATCCTGGAAAGAGGAGTTCGATTCTCCTAGGGGCTACAAAATTAAATAAGATGAACAAACTACAAGCACTTAAGTGTATTGAGTTAACCTCTCAAACACAAGCAGACCATGGTACGGTATGCTATCATGACCCAATCGCAAACTGTGATTATCTCTCTTATGAGAATGGCTATATTCGTAGAGCCTATACAAAGACACATACAACTTCTTATGGTATGGTCTATAAGAACAGATCAATCTACCAGTTAAATCCTACTAAACTACATCCATGGACTAGTTCTTTTGATGGTAATACTTACTACACAAAAACTAGAACAATGGTGATGGATCCAGCAGAAAGAATAGAAATTCTAAGTAGGGCTGTTGTTAACTACAGAAAATATCTAAAGAAACAAAAGCCAGTTTTAGCGTATAATTAGTAAATAATTTTATTAATATGCATATACAAATTTGGATTGGTATTGAATACCTAGATCAACTTCATAAAAATATGGAAAGCCCTTTGGCTATCGACGATGTTTTTGATAATGCTGTAGAATATACAGAAATTGCAGTAATGGAAGGCCAGATTCAGGTCAGTATTAAATATGATAAATATGTTGAACTGTCAGACAACGGACTTTTAGTTCCTTGGACTGGCTATAAACAAGAAATATAAATTATGATTCCACAAGAAGGTAAAGTAATAGTAGATTTTTGGGCACAATGGTGTGGCCCTTGTAAAATGATGATGCCTGTATTAGAAAAGTACAGTGCAGAAGACGAAGCAGTAACAGTTGTAAAGATTAATGTAGATGAAGAGGCTGATCTTGCTTCTAAATATGGGATTAGATCTATCCCTACATTTATTCTATTTGAAGATGGTGAAGTTGTTGCAAGACAATCTGGCGCAATGTCAGTAGAACAATTAAAAGAATTCTCTAAAAATTAATATATGAAATGGTTCACAAATACATTCTCTTTTTGGTCTGAATTAGCATCGGAAATCAGAATCTGGTGGATCTTTAGATCTACTTGTAGAAATAAAGATAATCTACAAAGGCTTAATAATGAAGATCTACGAGTAGATTGGTTAGGTAGATGTTATGGAGTAGTTAATATGCCAGAAGAGGTAGTTACTGCTGCACCACAAGTACAGCAAGCCTATGTATTACAGCAAATTAATAAATGGGGACCAGTCACTACAGAGTTAGGACTATCAGATATTATTTACCCAGAAATAGAAAGAATTACAGGTACAGCAAGCTATCTTGTTATTATGTGGCCTCAATATGATTCTTTAGGATTATGGCCTATTATTGCCAATATTTTTAGAACAGCAATAGTAGGTTTTGGTTTATTCATTTTAGCTAAATTAATTTGGGTTAACTTCTATAAGATTACTGATTTATTTAATAGATTACTTGAACTAGCAGGAATGTAATGACTGAAATAAAAAGAGTACAAGAAAACGGACTTCGTTTTTATCAAGTTACCGAGGGTGATAAAGTTATAGCTAAATTACCATCGGTAACTACAATTTTGGGGCAGACAAAAGATATGTCTGGTCTCGAGAAATGGAAAAAACGTGTTGGCGAGAAAGAGGCTAATCGTATCTCTAGTCTTAGTATGTCTCGTGGTACAATAATGCACAGACTTATTGAGTTATACAAAACTGAGACCTCTGGTGAAGCCATGGAGCGTCTAACGCAGCTAAAAGAGGTTGCAAAAGATGATGATGAGGTTAATGAGTTTAAAGATGATGAAAACGGCCAACTCTATTTAGAAGAGGCTTGGAAATTCTTCTATAAATTCTGGTCTAATTCATCAGACTATTTCGATCAAATAGATGAAGTCCTAGAAGCTGAAACATTCTTATGGACCACTAAAGCCGGCGGATGGGCTGGTACAGTGGATAATATCTCTAAAGTAATAGATGGTCAAATCAAAATTATTGACTATAAGAATAGTAGAAGGCCAAAGAGAGAAGAATGGGTTATTGACTACTATTTACAAGCAGCAGCATATTTTTTAGCATATTGGGATATGAAGGGTATTAAAGCTAATGGCGCTGAAATCTGGATAGCAAATGAGGATGATAATCTACCTCAAAAGTTTACTCTAACTCAGCCAGATTTAGAGTTTTATGTGAAGGAGTTTATTAAACGTAGAAATATGTTTAAAGATAAGCATAATATATAAGATATGGCAAAAGAAACGAAAACAGAAAACTATAGCTTTTCAGGTACAGTGGGTAGTGGTCCTAATCCGGCACCTAAACCACCAAGTCAAATATCTCAAATTTTAACTGGATGGGGAAATCTAGTTAAATCACATTTTGTAGAACTAGCACCTGAATTAAAACAACAGAGTGAGCATAGGCTATTAATATGCAACGGATGTTCAATGCGTTCTGGGGGAACATGTAATCCAAGTCAAACTGGAAAACATGTAGTAACAGGTGAAATGGTAAGAGGCTGCGGTTGTAGACTAGCGGCTAAGGCACTTTCACCAGGATCTGTTTGCCCTTTGGGTAAATGGTAAACTAAAAACTAAAGTTATGTTTAAATCATTAAAAAGAAACTTCTTTCCATTCATAATAGCATTCTCTGCCCTGTCAATTTCGGCATCAGCAGCATTCTATTCGGTAAGTGGTTTATCAAAATTATTTGCAGGGGCACAATTAGAAGTAATTATCATGGCCGGTTCATTAGAATTCGGTAAACTAGTAATTGCATCTCTATTATATCAATATTGGGATAGTATTAACAAATGGTTAAGAACCTATCTAACAATAGCAGCAACAGTCTTAGTACTTATTACATCAATGGGTATTTATGGCTTCCTATCTGCTGCATATCAAGAAACCTATCAGAAATTAGTAGTTCAACAGAACCAGATAGAATTCTTAGACAATAAAGCACAATTCTATGAAACAGACGTTACTAGATACGATCAAGAACTTGAAAGAATTTCTAATAACATTAGTACTCTTTCCAATGCTAGGTCTCAACAAATCCAGGTACGAGACACCTCGGTGGTTGGAGGCGTTAGAACCACAATATCCACATCTGAACTACGTTTGGCACAGAGTAGAATTGAAGTGGAAGAAGGTAACAGAAATGCTGTTCAAGCGAAAAGAGAAGTAGCAGCAGATTCATTACAGACTCTTAAATTAAAAATCTTAGAGATACAGAATGAAGCAGATACTGTTGGTGAACTAGGACCACTACAATACTTATCAGGTCTTACAGGCGCACCAATGGATAAGATTATTAATATACTTCTCCTAATAATTATCTTTGTATTCGATCCACTAGCTATCTCTATGGTAATTGCAGCCAACTTTGCATTTGATAAGGCTAATCCTAAAAGACCAGAAGATGAAGAAACTCCATACGAGCCTATATTAACTGATGAATTTCATGAAGAGGACTTTAACGATGATGATTTTCCAGAACCAAATGAGGCATTAAGTAGAGCTGCAGAGAGATATTATGACGACAACTATGATGACTCTGGTTGGACAGATGGGAGTACTGCAGATCAATATGCAGAACCTAAACCACCAGCTGATATTAGCATAGATAAAGAAAATGCCGAACGTTGGGCACAAGTTGCAGATGAATTAGCAAAAGGTGCAGTTGAAGATGATTTAGATGATTTTAGAGATTTACCATGGTCTAATGAGGACGACGATTCAGAAATTCAAGATTTCTTAGAGGAAATGGATAAACCCGGACCATGGCCAGAAGAGTATGATAAAATCCATACTGTTGGTGGTCTAAGTAATGATGAAGAGTCTGGTTTTATGGACTTTCAAAAGAAGATGGATGAGCGTGATACAGAATATGATGCTTATGTAGATCGACAAGAACCGGGTAGTTGGTTAAAGAATCCGCCAGAAGAATTTGATGAAGACCATGCATTAGATCAGGTACTTAATGATATGGTTGATGATCTTGAAGAAGATATACTTATGGCAGAAACTGAAGCAGAAATTGCTTTAGCAGAAGCAGATATTGCTTTAGCAGATGAAGAAATCGCAGCAGCAGAAAGAGAGATTGAGGTGATTGATCCAGAAGAAGTTTCTAATAAATTTGAAGTAGAAGATACTGCTGGAAATGTAAATGTATATGATGAGAATGAAAATACAGATAGAGTAAGTACATTCCCAAATGAGAACAATCCAACATCTGTTGCCGCTGCAGTTCAGAGTATTGTAGAAAGAGTAGATACTCCACATCTTCCAAAAGAAGAGGCTACTACTCAAGCTACAACAACTCAAACACCAACAACTCAGGCAACTACAACTATGGCTCCACCACCATCTTATGATTCATTTAAGAAGAGAGAAGTGGTAGAACCTATTAATGAAGATGAATTATTTGATGCTGCATTAAGAGCTAAAGCAGAACAAGATAAGAAAGACTTTTTAAGAAGAAATGGTAAATAAAATAAAGGTACATCTTGAAAAGAAATATATTACAAAACCACTAGATAAAGATACTTTACTAAAAGTAATAGCTAGTGAACATCCTAGTGTTTTACATAGGCTTTATATGATTTCTAATGAAGTAAAAGATAGACAATATTTTATGGAGTTAGACCACCCTGTTTTAGCATGCACTGGAATAATTAAAACACGATTTGCTTATGCTGGACCTGCAAAGGAACAGGCTTCGGTTGTAAGTTTTATGAAGGATTTGGTAAAACAAAAACCTAGTTTTGAAATCATACTAAATGTATATGAAAAAGTAGGACAAAAGGTAGTTTTTGAGTTTAAGCATAAAACTACTAATGTGAATACTATAATAAGTGTGATAAATAAATTAGAACAAAAAGCAAAAGAGATATGTCAAGAAACAGTAGATATGTATTAAAACAAGGCCATTCTGGTGAATTAGTAGAGGCTATTCAAGAAAGACTTGGTTTGAGAATTGATGGTGTGTTTGGGCCTAAAACTAGAGATGCTGTTAAATCATTCCAAATAGATAAGAATCTAAAAGGAGATGGTATTATTGGTCCTATGACTTGGAGAAAGTTAGGACTAGATCCTTATGAGTTAGATGCAGATACAGATATTACAACCGGAGCTACATGGATAGAACAATATCCACTACCTGATGGTGAATATGTAAAACAAGAAACTGCTAAGAAATGGATTTTTATCCACCACACAGCTGGTAGACATAATCCATATAAAGTTATTGACCAATGGGGCAGAGACCAAAGAGGTAGAATTGGAACTCACTATGTAATTGGTGGGCAACCAGCTTCTGGTGCAGATGAAACTAAATATGATGGTAGAATTCTACAAGCATTTAAAGACCAATATTGGGGTTACCATTTAGGAAAAACAAAATCTGCTACAATGCATAGAGGTTCTATTTCAATAGAATTATGTTCTGCTGGTAGATTAACAGAGAAGGATGGTAAGTATTATACATGGTATAATGCAGAAGTACATCCAAGTCAAGTATGTATTTTACAACATGCATATAAGGGACAACAATACTTTCATAGATATTCTGAAAAACAAATAGAATCTTTAAAAGCACTCTTAATTCTATTACAAGAGAAACATGGTATTGATTTACAGGTCGGTCTAGTTGAATTAATAAAGAAGTTTAGTGGTAACCCTCAAAAATCTGGAGTTGCCGTACCATATCCAAACGTAACACAAGCATTTGACTTTAATGATGCAATGTGTCAAGGTAAAATCCAGGGTTTATTAACACATGGACAGGTTAGAAAGGATAAAGATGATGTACAACCACAGGATGGATTGATACAAATGTTATTAACACTTTAAATAAACTATAAATGAAAATAGAAGTATCTAATGGTGAAATTATGGATAAGCTTACAATTTTGTCTATAAAATTAAACCAAATTAAAGATGAGGCTAAACTAAAGAATGTACAAAAAGAGTATGATGAATTAGCGCCTATTGTTCATGGTATTTACGAATCTATTAATAATGAGGTAGATTACCAAGAACTAAAAAAACTACATAAAGACCTTCAAGATATAAATCAAACTCTATGGAATATTGAAGATCAAATTAGAGTTCATGAAAAAATTAATGATTTTGAAGAAGATTTTATTGAATTAGCAAGATCAGTTTACTTTACTAATGATGAAAGAGCATCTGTAAAGAAATCTATTAATGCATTAACTGGCTCTGCTCTAATCGAGGAGAAGTCTTATGAAGAATATAAGTGATAAACCTACCTGGAAACAAAAGTAAGATATTAATTAAAATCAGTTGCCCAGCTTTGGGTGATACACTTTGTGCTACTCCAACAGTTCGTAAAGTAGCTCTTTCCTATGGACATAAAATCGATATTATGTGTCATCGTACAGATCTATTTGAAAGATCTCCGTATGTTGATAAACTAATGAAGCATACTTTAGAAGATCCTGAAGGTTACGAGGAAATCTATGAGACATATAATCACGTTCTTATGACAAATAGGAATATGAATCCAGGTGATATTAGAGATAATAAAGTACAGTTTAAATTAAGTAATTTTGAGGCAAGGCAATTCCATGCAGTTGGCTTGGGTATTTCTTTATATGGTGACGAATTAGAGTATGATTACTTTCCGGAAAAACAAACTAAAGACTCTTTAAAAATTGATAAGAACTGTATTGTTATCCATCCAACAGAGAATTGGCCTAATAGAACGTGGCCTATTGAATACTGGCAAAGACTTGTAGACTTAATTAAAGAACATACAAATCTAAAGATTGTAATGATTGGTAAAGCACACAGAGAACATACCAATTCGGCTGAAGGACATATTGTAAAAGGACTTGTAAACTTAAATGGTATAGACTATAATTATGGTGATGATACTCCAGGTGGTCAAGAGGACGCGTCAGTTTTACGACCTATTTCTGAACTCTACCATGTATTAAATAATGCATGGGGATTGATTAGTTTTGATGCAGGTCCAATTCACTTAGCAGGATGTACAGATACACATATCTTTCAAATAGGCGCTTCTATTAGACCTGAAAAAACAGCACCATATAGACATGGAAATCAAGACTATAAATTTCATTTTGTCGGTGGTGATTGTAAAGTATTCTGTGGTTCAGATCCAAAATATTCAGTAAAACATTGGAAAACTATTAATGCGTTACCATTTTATCCATCATGTCTAGAAGGCTACTCAGAGTTTAAATGTCAGCCCGGACCAGATGCTATGTTTAATAAAATAATGGAAATTCGTAATGGGTAAGTTTTTAGCAGTAGCATCATTCTATAATAATACAGAAGAGCATGTACGCCGAACATTTGATAATGTATTAAATCAAACACATGATGATTGGATTTTAATTGTTGGAGATGATTTTAGTAATGACGAAACATTTAGACGTAAATTAAAACAACAGGTAGAAGAATTAAATGATAAAAGAATTCTATATTATCCAACAAAAACTAAAAGAGAACTATATCTTTATCAAAATACCTTTCAACATTTAGATTATGATTATTATTTTGATTTAGATGCAGATGATATAATAGATCCACATCTATTTAAAATTTATGATAATCATTTTCAAAGCCATCCAGATGTAGAATCTATTTTTTGTGATTTTACACAAGTAAAAGAAAATGGAGTATTAGAACAATGGTCTGCTGTACAGCCAGTTGATGATTATTTAAAAGAATGGAACTTTAGACATTATGGTGAATTTTGGCAAATTTACAATCAAAGACCAACTCAAAAAATGTTTGGTGTTGCTAGAGCCATGCGAAAGCCAGATGTAAATAGTCTGCCTATTATTGAGAATTGTAAAACAGCAACAGATACTTATTTTTTATTCTACAATCTAAATAGAGGTAAACATTTACACATACCTAGAAATTTATATACTTATATTAGAAGATCTGGTTCTGACTCTATGGAAATGAATGATATAGAACATCAGAATTTTAATCTCAATGCTCAACCATTAATGATAGAAGGATTATATGGTGCTGAAAAAGTATATGAAGATATTTGGGATGAAACTACAGCTATCTCAACATGTGAGTGGTTAAATGAAGTTTCTGAGTTTTCAATTATTTCAAAAAAACTAACTGCTGTACAACTTAGTAAGATTAGAAATTTATACCCAGATAAAAAAGTCTTACTTAACCAGTGGCATGAAAATATAATTGTATTACCACGTAAAGCGGAATCAACACAACTAGAACAATATGATTTTAGTAAAAGTTCTAGAGTGTCTGCACTTTATATTAATAATAATTATGAAGATATAGTTGATGAAGATGTTTTCAATATTCAATATAAAGAAGCATACGACGACGTAAGTAAATGGCTAAGTGGTTTTGAAAGCTATAATTTTTTTAGACAAATAAGATTTACAGTTAATAGAACAGAACCACAATTAAAGTTAGATTTTGACGAAGTAGAATTTTACTATAGGAGTGGACCTAAATTAAATTGTGGTAAATTACCAAAGGGTGATTGGAATGCACATTTTATGAAAGGAGATAAATTAGAATGGGATGTAGAAATTTGTGATGGTTTTTGGGCTAATTACAACGAAGAATGGTTACAAGATTGGTCATTAAGAATTGTAGATAGAAATACAGGTACAATAATGAAAACCATAACGCCGGATCTAAATGTTTTTGGAATACAGATAGATTCTGGTTCATTAGGAGATACTTTAAGTTGGATGGGGCAAGTAGAAGAACTATTGCAATATAGAGATTTTAAAAGAATTTTATTTAGATGCCATAAGCCCTGGTTATTTGACAAAGTCTATTACAAATCTATTGGTATTGAGATTGTATTATTTGAAGAAGAGTGGACTCAGAATTGGCAAACACTAGGAGTTTACATGGAAGATAGTGATATTTCACCAAAAAGAAAACATAAAAGAGATTGGCGTACATTACCATTAGGAGCTATTGCAGCAGATCAATTAGGTATTCCATATAAAGAAAGAAAACCTAAACTAAATAAAAAGTTTTATGATACTAAATATCCAGTTAGTAATAAATCTGTTTGTATTGCCACTGAATCTACAGCACAAGCAAAATATTGGAATAGAAAGGGAGGATGGCAATCACTAATTAATAAATTTAAAGCAGAAGATTGGCAAGTATATTATGTGTCTAAAGAACCTACTACATTAGCAGAAGTAAACCATATTCCAGATATATTTGAGGCAGGTAATGCGATATTAAATTCAAATAAGTTTATTGGTATTTCATCTGGTATGTCTTGGTTAGCGTGGGCTTTAGATGTAGATGTTTGTATGATTAGTGGATTTACATGGGAATTTGTTGAATTTGAATGTAATGTAAGAATCATAAATAAATCAGTATGTTCAGGCTGTTGGACATGGGCAGAATTCGATAGAGGTGATTGGAATTGGTGCCCTCTAAATAAAGATACAAAAAGACAGTTTGAATGTACAAAAACCATTACCCCGGAATATGTATGGCAAGAGCTTGAAACTTCCGGATGGTTTAACATATAACTATTGGATAGAAGTATGAAGATGGAAAAGCTAGATTTAACATGGTCACGGCTAAACGCAGAATATCTTAATTGGTCTCTTAAATGGGGAGATCAATATGATAGGTATGGACAAACATGGGGTCAGTTACTTAATCGTAAATATAAGATGACCGCGTTTAGAACTAATGAACTAAGCAAATCTTTTATTTCCGTTGAAAGACTTTACAAAATGCTCTTAGATGAGCTATATAATAGAAGAACTAAATAATAAAAAATGCATATAGTAATAACAGGCGGCGCCGGATTTATTGGACATCACGCAGTTTGGCGAGCACTAGAACGTGGATGGCAGGTTTCAGTACTTGATAATTTTTATACAGGTAAACTAGAGAATTTAACTCTACCGTCTGGTAATATACCAGCTGGATTAAAGGTTTATGAATGTGATATTGCAGCAGGTCCAATGCCAGATATTAAAAATATAGACTATGTATTACATCTAGCTGCACCAGTCTCAGTACAAGAATCACTAGAAGATTGGGATAAGTATTATCGAGGGATTAAAATAGGTAGTGAAAGAGTATTTGAATGGGCAAAGAATCGAGGTTGTCATTCTATCGTAGCAGCAAGTACAGCTGCAGTTTATGGTGATAATGAAGAAGTGCCATTTGATGAAACCACAGCGCCAGACCCCATGTCTCCATACGCAGAGTATAAACTAGAGATGGAATCATTACTAGAACAATACCATACTCTAAATACACAATGTGCAGCACTAAGATTCTTTAATGTATTTGGAGAAGGCCAACCAGACGACATAGGATATGTTAGTGCTATTCCTATCTTTAAGAAACAGTTTGAATCATATCAACCTATCACTGTCACAGGAGATGGTAAACAGACCAGAGACTTTGTTTATGTTGGTGATGTAGTAGAAGCTTGTTTTGCTGCACTAGCTAGGCCTAACGGTGGATTTGAGGGTATGCCGATTTGGAATGTTGCATCTGGTGAAGAGACTCCTATCTTAGATATAGCAGAACAGTTCGGTGGAGAGATAATACATATAGAAGAAAGAGAAGAACCGAAAAGATCTCGAGCAGACATCTCGTTAATTACACAGATGTTAGACTGGAGGCCTACTACTAATGTATTAGCATGGATAAAAGAACAAAGAGATGCCTAGAGCAGTAAGAATGACAGTATGCTCAAATTGTTTGGGCGACTTTCCAGATAAAGAAATGTACACAGTCGGTAAGTCAGGCAACTGGGCTAAACCGGATGAAGTGGGTTATTATACACCATTTTGTGCAAAGTGTGTTAAAAAAGCAAAAGACAGTTATATTAAAATAATCAAGGAGCCACAACCTCCAAAAAAACATAAAACTAAAAAGAAATGAGAAAGCTAATATCAATCATATTTTGTTTAATCTTCTTTAACATTGTGACTTTTGCACAAACTAAAGAAATTAAAACAGACATATACACATCTATATACAATGAGGAATACCAACAACCAATGATTGTTGAATATACTATCTTCTGTAAACCAGAATCACCTACTTATGATAGAGATGGTATTTCATTTAAAGCCTATCCTGGTTTAAATGGTTCTTCTAGTTCAGATTATAGTGGTAATGTATATGATAAGGGGCACATGGCTCCAGCTAATACTTTCGCATGTTCTAAAGAATGGTTAAAAGAAACATTTAGTTATGCAAACTGTGCATTACAGCACCAGGGATTAAATAGAGGTACTTGGGCAGCATTAGAAAGATTTGAAAGAAACTTAGCAGGAGTATATGATGACATACAAGTTCATATTGAAATATTCTTCTCAGATAAATGGACAACTAATTCAGATCCTGCTAGAATACCTTCTAGTTTTGTTAAGTCTATTACCTGGACTGAAAATGGTAAGGAAAGAACTTTATCGTTTGACTTTCCTAATGAAGATACTACAGGACGTTCGTTCTGGGAGTTTCTCATCAAGTAAAGATATATACTTAATAGGGGGCAACCTATTTTAAAAAAAGCTCAAGACAATGAATAACGTTGACAAGTTTCTGGCATTATTCTCTGAGTTTGACATGATTGTCAAACCAAAGCAGAGAACAACTAAACCAAAAAAAGAGTTCAATGTGCTTACATCGCAAATTAGTCAAGCAAAATCCGATTTACAACGCGAATTAGTTAGATTAACGAAAGAGTATAAAGCCGCTCGCAGGTCTTTTAAACATAATAAAATTAGTAGACAAGAACTATTTGATTTTGAATGGAGGATCCACGAGTTACAAGAGGAGATAAGAAGAATTGAGGAGAGCGACGGGATATAAATATGCAACTATTTAGTACTTATTTAATAGATAAAATTGTTTATGCTTTAGAACCAAAACCTAAGCATAAGAAGAGACTTGCAGAGCCTGAAGACTATCAGTATTTAAACTGTAGTTTTATGGATGCACCAGTTTGCATACCACCTGCTAATTCATCAGGAACAACCAAGGCTGAATTAGAGACTATGGCTAACGCAAATCTATTACATAAGAATCCTGCTAAACTTGAAGAAAAATATGATGATGATTTTCTACATGGATTTCAGAAGATAGTTGAAAAAGCAGGTCATAAATGGGATAGTGTATATTTTAAAGCATTAGTAAAAGAGGCTGCATCAATAACGATCAGGCTAAAATACAAATACAATAGACCTAGGCCTTTTCAATTAGGTAAAGTATTAGGTATTGAAGTAACTAAATATAGTTCTAGTACTGCTAAAACACCGGCTTTTCCATCAGGACATACAACGCAATCGGTTTTAGTAGCTCATGTACTATCAGATCAATACCCAGATCTAAAAGAAGACTTTATGAAAGTTTCAGATAAAATATCACTTTCAAGATTAGTTGGTGGTCATCACTACCTATCCGATATTGAATATGGCAAAAAATTAGGTAAATGGCTACATAGCCATGTAAAGTAATATGGAAGAATTATTATCACAATATATTGGTGAATGGGGTTGGTTAACAATCGCTGCTTTAGCTGGTTTAGCATTTAAAGATGCAATAGCCAACTTTTTTAGCGGTATGAAGTTTTTGATGGGTACTGATTTTGATATAGATGACGTAGTCTATATTAAAGGTACAAAGAAAGCCAGAATAGTTAGACAAACTATTTGGAAAACTACATTTTATGTCTATGGACATGGTAGAAAATTTGTAGTACCAAATAGTTCATTATGGTCTTTACAAATAGAAAAAGATTTACCAAACTCAGAACAATATGAAGAATACAAGAAAGATTAAATTATTATTTGCTGTTTTATCATTATGGCTATTTGCTAGCTGTGGTGTTAACTGGCACGTATCAACACTTAACTATGACCCAATCTATGATGATGAAAATTATATAGTGGTCTCAGACGAGGTTAAGATTGATACATTAAATGAATTTCAATTTAGAAATAGACTAAGAACAGATTTTAGATTTAGATATGATTTTGCTCAATACGCTTTAAGCCAACCTATATCTTTTGATTGGAATAATAGATTATTAGGTACTAGATATGGTTGGAACAGCCCTTATTATGGCTACTACTGGAATAGAACTCAAATGTGGAATGATTGGGCATGGGGTTTCACTCCACATAGATGGTCACCATCCGGATATGATAGATGGGGATATAATAACTGGATGGGCAATGCTCACTGGGGTTGGAATAGCCACTATGGCTGGAATAACTATGGCTGGAATGGATATTACAATGACTGGAACTGGAGATGGAGAATGAATAACTATGCATGGCAACATAGAAATAGACCCAATACCGTTTATGTAAATGGTAGAAGAGGTAGTAGCATAGTCTCTAATAGAACTAATTCTACAATTGAGTCTAATGTTAATAGACGTAGAACTAATAGTAATAATACTCGTACAGTAAGATCATATAATAATCCTAGAATTAACCCGGATAATAATGTAATCATTAGAGATAATGGTGAGACTGTAAGAATCTATAGAAGACCTAATGATAACAACAATAATATTAGAGTAAATCCTAATAATAACACAAGAAATAATAACTGGAAACCTAGAGTACCAAACAATGTTAACAATAGACCACCAGTTATTAACAATTCTCGTCCTGTGAGGGTGGAACAAAATACCAGAACAAACTATAACACTAACAGATCGAACAATGTTCGATCTTCAAATAGTAGAAGTAATGGTAGTACCCAAATCAAAAGAAACAACTAAAGTGAGACACATCAAGACCTTTGAAGCGTTTCTTGTAACAGAGAAACCCTATTCTAAAGATGAGATTGTAGTATTTGATCTAGATGATACTCTAGTGATAACAGATGCTAAAATCAAAGTATGTGATAATACTAATGGTGAATGCTTTAGTCTAACTCCAGAGGAATTTAATGAATATGAAGCTAATCCTAACCATGATGTAGATTTTGATGATTTTAAATCATTAGAAATCATGAAGGCTGGTAAACTAATCGAGCACTACTTTAAGATCTTTAAGTCAAACTATAAGCGAGGTATTGCTGTAGGTATTGTAACTGCAAGGGATGATAGAGAGATGATCTACACATGGCTGAGAGAGCATGTAGGGTTTAGAATTGACAAAGATCTAATCTTTGCTATTTC
>Ga0181400_1000277_pt1 | contig 21661 bp, 21 predicted proteins | sample 23SPOviralmetaG_FD_130129 | JGI IMG/M metagenome (GOLD analysis project Ga0181400, IMG submission 130129) | Marine viral communities from the oligotrophic San Pedro Time Series (SPOT) site, San Pedro Channel, CA, USA - 23 SPOT_SRF_2011-06-22 | ecosystem: Environmental > Aquatic > Marine > Strait...
AATGCTCAAGGTCAATTAACAGCAGCTGGAACTGCCTCAATTTCTACATCATTCGACATTGCTGCTGACAGTGGCACTACGAATGCTGTTGCTGGCGGTGAAACGCTGACAATTAGCGGAACATCAAACGAAGTAACTACAGCTGTTTCAGGTAATACTGTAACTGTTGGACTGCCTGACGATGTAACAATCGCTGGTGACTTGACAGTCAACGGCACAACAACCACTGTTGCCACAAATAACTTGGAAGTTAGTGACCCATTGTTCTCGCTTGCTGCGGGTAACGATTCAGCTGACTCAGTTGATATTGGTTTCTATGGCTTGTATGATACTACTGGTTCGCAAGATCTTTATGCTGGTTTCTTCCGTGATGCTTCAGATAGTGGTAAATGGAAACTGTTTAAAGATTCGCAAGCAGTTCCAACAACTACTGTTAACACAGGTGCTACTGGTTATGCCGTCGGCACGTTGGTTGCAAATATCGAAGGTAACGTAACTGGTAACGTAACTGGTTCTTCGGGATCTACTACAGGTAATGCTGCCACTGCTACAGCACTCGCTACAGCAAGAACTATCAGCGGTGTATCGTTTGATGGCACAGCAAATATTACTCTTGATACAGACGATATCGGCGAAGGTTCTTCTAACCTCTACTTCACAAACTCTCGTTTTGATACACGTCTTGCTTCCTCTACAATTGACGGTGGAACATACTAATAAATATGGGAGAGGTTATGCCTCTCCCGATATACTATGGAGAAAATTATGAATGACGATATGATTAATGTTTATATCAATTTGATGAGCCAACAGCTAAATCAATTGAATAATGAAAACTTGATGTTGAAAGCTAAATTGTCTGTTACAGAACAAACGCTAAGTCAACTTCAAGCTGCCAAAGAGGAAGAACCAGTAGATAATGGCGAACGTAATAAAGCCAAAAAGAAGTAGCACTTCTTCATCAGCCCCTACTACCAGCGATCTCGCCGATGGTGAGATTGCCGTAAACACTGCTGACCAGAAAATTTATATGCGTGCAGGCAGTAATATTGTTACTGTCGGTAATGCTGGTTCAGGCATTGACAATGTTGTAGAAGATACCACGCCACAACTCGGTGGTAATCTTGACCTTAATAGTAATAATATTACAGGCACGGGTGATATCAGCACAACTGGTAGCTTTACATTAACATCAACTGATGCTGGCTCCAGTGCTGCTCCAGAAATTGACCTTGTTCGGAATAGTTCTTCTCCTGCTGACTCTGACTATCTTGGTCAGATTAAGTTTACGGGTGAGAATGATGCAGACCAATCTGTTCTCTATGCTAAAATCACGGGTAAGGCTTCCGATGTATCTGATGGAACAGAAGACGGTCTGATTGAATATGCTGTTAAGAAAGCGGGTTCTAACACTATCGTTGCGCGTCTGACAGGATCAGCATTGAAACTGATCAACAGCACAGGTTTAGAGGTTGCAGGCGACACAGAGACTACTGGTAATATTGGTGTTGGTAGAGATCCAACAAGCACTAGTCTCGATACAGTTGGTGTTCATCTGGATAGTGATGGGTTAGCGATATTTTCGCGGAATTTAACGACGCCAATGTATGTTAGGCGTAGTAACGATGGCGAGTTAATTGCGTTGCGCAGGGCAAGCACCAATATTGGTGCTATTAGTGCTGGAAGCACCAATAATGTTCAAATTTATTCGAGTGCAGCTGACCACTCTGGTTTAGAGTTTGGAACACATACAATTCAGCCGCTCGAGGCTGGCTCTGCATCTAACGGAACGATTGATTTAGGTGGATCTTCTGCTAAATTTAAAGATATTTATGCTGCCTCACTAGCAGATGGTATAACTGCCACGACCCAATCATCGAATGATAACTCGACTAAAGTCGCAACAACAGCTTTTGTTACTACAGCTGTTAGCGGAGCCTCTAGCGGTATTTCTAATGTTGTAGAAGATACTACACCTCAACTGGGTGGCGATCTTGATATGAATAATAGTGGTATTACTGGAACAGGTGAAATCAATATTACAGGACAGGTGAAGTCTACTGGTAATCACGTAGCGACCTCTGGTTTGGCAAATTTCACTGCGGGAAATTCGGGGTATCGTCAATATGCGGCGGCGGCTGGATCTGGCGGTGGAAATTTTTTATTGGGTAAAATACAACACAATTCTTCAAGCGATGGCGGCGTATCGGGTGTTGTTCATTTTGCTTATGACTATGGCACAACAACTGATAATGCAAATATTCACTTTACCTTCGCTCAACGTTCGGGTAGTGTAAGGGGACATTGGTGGTATGAAAATACTGACGACGATGCGGGCAGCGATAATGTTAAACTCCAAGTAATTAATGATGGTTCTGGTGGTGTTTATGTATGGGTAATATTGGGCGATTTTGCCACTTGTTCAGTTGAATGTTGGTGGAGATCTACTAACATGGTGGGCAAAAATAGTGGTGCTGGTATTGCTGGCTCACTATCGAGTGAAACAGTCACTTCAGGAACTACTGCACTTGATACTTCTAACGACCCAACAGCTGAGATGCATATCGGTAAACTATATTCACATAGCACTATACACGGAACACTTAATTCTGATGTGGTTGCAACTACACAATCAACGAATGATAACTCGACTAAAGTCGCAACAACAGCGTATGTGAAGCAAGAAATAGATGCGCTGAAAGCTCTGTTGTATGCTTATGAGCAATAGTAAGTATAAATAAAAGTAAAAGGCAAAAATATGGCATTAAGCACAAGACAAGAATTAATAGATTATTGCCTCAGGAGACTAGGGTTTCCTGTTATAGAAATCAATGTGGACGAAGACCAAATTAGCGATCGCGTAGATGATGCTATTCAGATGTGGCAAGAGTATCATTTTGATGGTGTTGAAAGAGTTTACATTAAAAGGCAACTGACTGGTTCTTCGCTGAACCTAGCAGCTAACTTGGCTTCGAATTATACAGTCGGTGAAAAAGTTACAGGTGGAACTTCTGGCGCAACAGCAACTGTTCAAGCTGCAGCGACGAACGTTCTCACAGTAGATAATGTGACAGGAACCTTTGCTGAAGGTGAATCTATCACAGGTGCTGAATCAGCATATACTACAACATCTTCATCTGTTGATGCTTTCGTGGCTGGCGATTTAGAAAACGGTTACATTCCTATCGGCGATAATATTCTGGGCGTTACAAAAATGTTTAAGTTCGGTATGGTAGCGGGTGCTAAATCAGATGGATTATTTGATGTCGATTATCAATTCGCCCAAAACGATCTGTATAACCTTTTAAGTGCAGATGTTACTTATTATTCAATGGTAAAGACGCATATGAATGTTCTCGAAAGTTTGTTCGTGAACGAGCGTCAAGTAAGATTTAATCGTAAAACAAATAAACTCTATATCGATACAGACATGGATAGAACTTTTGATGTTGGTGATTATGTTATTGCTGAGGGATATGCCTTGGTAGCAGGAACTGATTATGCAGAAGTCTACGATGATATGTGGCTCAAGAAATACACCACTGCTCTCATCAAGCGTCAGTGGGGAGAGAATATGAAGAAGTTTGGCGGTATCCAGCTTCCAGGTGGTGTTACCCTTAACGGCGATCAAATTTATGGCGAAGCTATTCAGGAAATTGCTACAATCGAAGAAGAGATGCAAATCAGATACGAGTTGCCTCCGACCTTCATGACAGGTTAATAAATGGCAACGAACTTTTATTTTCAAAGCGGAGACACATCTGGAACCACAGCCGAACAACGGCTCGTGGAAGACCTTGTTGTTGAATCATTGAAAATATATGGGCATGACATTTACTACATGCCTCGCTCTTTTGTAAACAGAGATACTATCTTTGACGAAGACGAATTGTCAAAGTTTGAACAGGCATATCCTTTAGAGATGTATCTTGAAAATACTGAAGGGTTTGAAGGTGATGGTGAATTATTCCAACGCTTCGGTATCGAGATCCGCGATCAAGCAACATTTGTTATGGCTCGCAGACGCTGGGATGATATGGTAAACACTTCAGGCGGCACTTTCGTGGGCGACGGTGCTAGACCAATGGAAGGTGACCTACTCTTCTTCCCTAAAACACGTTCTCTATTCGAAATTAAATTCGTTCAATTCCAAGATCCGTTCTATCAACTCGGTAAAATTTATGTGTTTAAGATGGTCTGTGAGTTGTTCGAATATAGCTCAGAGGCTATCGATACTGGACTGGCAGGAATTGATCAGCTCGAAGATGATAATACTGTTGATCAGTTGTTATTCGAGCTTGTGCTTGAAGATGCATCTGGCACGTTACAACTTGAGGATGGCGGTTCGCTTATCAAAGAAGATTATGCAATTAAACCTTCTGTCTCTGGCGATAATGCTGACTTCTTGGCGCAAGAAACAGCAACCAATATTCTTGACTTTACTGAATCTAATCCATTCGGAGACTTGTAATGTTTAAGGGTAAGACTTTCTATAACGAACACATCCGTAAAGCAATTATCGCATTTGGAACTGTATTCAATAATATTAACATCGAGCGCAAAAATGCATCTGGTGAAATAATCCAGACATTAAGAGTGCCACTCGCGTATTCCACAAAACAAAAGTTCTTATCTCGTATCGAAAATATACCTACAGTCGAGAGTCGAGGTGAAGTCGCCATCGTTCTACCACGTATGGGATTCGAGATTACTGCACTCGGTTATGATGCTCAAAGAAAAATATCTCCAATACAGGTTCATAAGAAATCAACAAGTTCCGCAACATCAGTCGCTAAAACTTTCGTGTCGACACCATATGATTTAACATTGTCATTATACCTCTTTGCTAAAAATCAGGAAGATGGCTTGCGTATCATCGAACAAGTCTTACCATATTTTAATCCTGACTTCAACATCACTGTTAATGATTTGCCTGAACTTGGTATCAAACGCGATATTAAAATCCTCTTGGAAAGTATTGGGTATGAAGATAATACAGCTGGAACTTTCGCGGAAAGACAAAGTATCGTATGGACGTTGACATTCACCATGAAACTTAACTTCTATGGTTATGTTGGTAATCAAGATATTATTCGTAAGTCCATAGTCGATGTATTCCAGAATCCTGAGTTTACTGGTGAACGAAGGACTCAAAAATATACAGTTTCAGCTGCTACTGCCACGGGAACGGCGACGATTAGCGGTGATGCTCTAAATTCTATAGCTGTTACATATAAAGGCGAGGGTTATTCAGAATCTGGTCCAAATGTATCTGTTACTGGTAATGGTAGAGCGCATGCAGTAATGGAACCAGATCCCCTAAATAGTGGTAAGTTCCGTGTTGCTAGTGTAGTAATTGACGATGCAGGAAGCGGTTATAGTTCTGTGCCTTCAGTAACATTTGAAGCACCAGATGGTGGTAATCAGGGGGTTGATGATTCATATCGATTCCTTGAGGAGTTTGATATTAGTTATGAATAATAAAGTATTTGACGCATTAGATAAAACATTCGAAACCACAACCAACGAACTTGAAACAGCTAAACCTGTCTTAGAAAAAGCAATCAATGATGGGTTAGACTCTGATTTTCAAGAAGCTCGAGATGCATTGAAGCGAGCTATGGTTTATGGCGAAGAAGCAATTCAAGGTATTATGAATGTCGCCACAAACAGCGACAATCCTCGAGCATATGAAGTTGCAGGACAGCTCATCAAGTCTCTGAGTGATCAAGCGAAGGATATGATGGATATCCAAGCGAAGAAAAAGAAAATAGACGATGTCGAAGGTAAACCTTCTATAGCCAAAATTGGTCACCAGACTAATGTTTTATTTAATGGAAGCACATCAGATTTGATGAAAGCGTTGAAAGAAGATGATGCTCCTATCATCGAAGGCGAAATAGATGGCAGTTCCGACTGAAGAAACATCATATCACGGTAATCCTAATCTAAAATCTATTGGTTATCAACACGACTTTACAAAAGAGCAGATTAAAGAGCTGCTAAAGTGTAAAGATGATCCAATATATTTTATCGAGACGTATTGTCAAATTGTAACTTTGGATAAGGGGTTGCAACCATTTAAGCTGTATGACTGCCAAAAGGAAAAAGTCGACTTCATTATGAACAATCGGCAGACGATCTTAATGGAAGGTCGTCAGCAAGGTAAGACAGTTACAGCGGCTGCTTGTATCTTACATTACACTATCTTCAACGAGAATAAAACAGTTGCTATCCTCGCTAACAAAACTACAGCTGCCCGAGAAGTGTTGGCTCGGTATCAAATTATGTATGAAGGATTACCTATCTGGATGCAGCAAGGTGTAAAGACTTGGAATAAAGGTAATGTGGATCTAGAAAATGGTTCAGTCGTATTTACTTCCGCTACAACATCATCTGGTATTCGTGGTAAGTCGGTAAACTGGCTATACATTGATGAGGCAGCTATTATCCCAAATAATATCGCCGATGAGTTTTTTACTGCTGTTTATCCTACTATTTCGGCTGGTGAAACAACTAAAATTCTACTCACATCTACACCGCTCGGTTATAATCACTTCTGGAAGTTTTGGAACGAGGCTGAAGAAGGTAAAAATGGGTTCAAACGTATGTTTATACCATATAGTGAGATTCCTGGAAGAGACGAAGCATGGGCAGACGAACAACTTAAACTTCTCGGTGAATTGAAGTTTAATCAAGAGGTGCTTTGTGAGTTCCTCGGCTCTACAAATACACTTATCAATGGTAAAACATTGGCGGTGATGAGCGCGAAACACCCTGAATATAGTAAAGATGGCTTAGATTTATATGAAGACCCACAACCAGACCATTATTATGTTATCACGGCTGATGTTGCTAGAGGTATAGGCGGCGACTATTCTGCTTTCACTCTAATCGATGTGACAGAGATGCCATATAAGTTGGTCGGCAAATATAAACATAACAAGATATCGCCTATGTTATACCCTAGTGTTATATCAAAGGTAGCAAGAGACTTCAATAACGCTTATGTCCTTGTTGAATCAAATGATATTGGCCAACAAGTTCTTGATATTCTACACCAAGAGGAAGAATATGAGAATGTTTTCACAACCCTTACTGAAAATAGTAAACAATATCTAACCCCAGGATTTGGTCGTTCTGCTAAATTAGGTGTTACAACATCAAAGGCAGTGAAACGGCAAGGTTGCTTTGCCATAAAATCTTTAATTGAGGACAAAAAATTACTAATACATGATTCTGATATTATCGGTGAGTTGTCAGTATTTACTGAAAAGGGACAAACTTTTCAGGCAGATGAAGGTTATAATGATGACCTAGCGATGAGTCTTGTGTTATTTGGATGGGTCACTACAAACTCTTTCTTTTCTGACTTGACTAATGTCAATGTAAGGGAAGGTCTATTCAATGCTGAAATGCGTATGATTGAGAATGACTTAACCCCATTCGGTGAAATTCTGGATGGTTCAGAACCTGAAGCGGAGGTAATGGGTGGTGATTTATGGTTCTCAATCGATGGGAAAGCGAAAACGCGGTTTTTATAAATAATTTCAGTGATAAAAACTAATAAACGATAATCCATAATATCGAGGAGATAAAACATGGCATTTCAATTAAGTCCAGGAGTTCTTGTAAGAGAACAGGATGCCTCAAACGTCGTTCCTTCAGTAGGAACCACAACGGGTGGTTTCGTCGGCGACTTTGCATGGGGTCCAGCTCGCGAGCTTACATCAGTTGATAGCGAAAACACTCTAGTTGCTCGCTACGGCAAACCTAATTCTACAACAAATGTTGACTTCCTTACTGCTGCTTCTTTTTTAGCATACGGATCTAGCTTGCTTGTTTCTCGCGAAGTTGGTGATGCTGCTAGAAACGCTGTTTCACAACTGACAGGAACTGTTACAGCAATCGCAGTTACTAATGCTGGTTCGGGTTACTCAAGTGACCCTACAGTAACCATTTCTGCACCTACTGAAGACCCAAATGGTGTAACAGCAACTGCTACTGCTAATCGCGGTGATGGCACTACTGTTTTAAGTATCACCATCACCAATGCTGGTTCTGGTTATGATTCAACTAATCCTCCTACCGTTACTATTTCAGGCGGTAGTGGTAATAGTGCTGCTGCTACAGCAACACTCGCTGATGACGCTGTTCTGGTGAGAAACGAAGACGAGTATGAAGTATCTTACTCTACGGGTCAAGGTTTCAATGGTCCATTCATAGCTAAATATCCAGGTTCATTGGGTAACTCACTGAAAGTATCAGTCGCTGATATTGGCAACTTTACAGCTTCTTCTGTAGCATCTATTACGGTGTCCGATGCAGGTGATAATTATACCAGCGTTCCAACCGTAACACTCGGTGCAGCACCTGCTGGTGGTGTGACTGCAACAGCTACGGCTGTTCTTGGCTCTGGCGCGGCATCTGACACAGTTGCCTCTGTCAAACTCGATTTTCCAGGAGTTGGCTACACAAGTGCTCCAACAGTAACGTTTACTGGTGGTGGTTTGGCGGGCGACTCAACTGATCACGCTGAAGCTACAACCGTTCTGACAACAGCTTGGACATATGCATCAAACTTTGACGCTACACCATCTACCTCGACATATGGTAGTAATAATGGCGTAAACTATGACGAAGTGCATGTGATTGTCATCGATGAAGACGGTGCTATCACAGGGACAGCTGGAACAGTTCTGGAAAAATTTGAAGGTCTTTCTAAGATTCCAGGAGCTAGAAACGATCAAAACGAATTGAATTACTACAAAGACGTTCTCAATAATAGATCCCAGTATATCTACTGGGGAGACCAAGTTCCAACAGATGGTGCTGATGGTTCTAATGATTTCCTTGGTTCAAAATGGGGAACTGCCGTGACAACTGTCAATACAGCTACTAACAAAATCTATCAGGTTTTGAGTGAAGCTGACACAGATGCTTGGTCGTTCACAGGTGGTGTAGATGCTTCACCTACTGATGGTAATCTTCAAAGTTCTTATGCTTTCTTCGCAAATGACGAAGAAACTGATGTCAGCTTGCTTATCGCTGGTGGTCACAGTGCAACAGTTGGTGACTATATCATCGATAATGTTGCTGACGTTCGCAAGGACTGCATGGTCTTTGTTTCACCTGCACGTGCATCGGTCGTTAACAACGCTGGTTCAGAAGTAACTGCAATTACTGGTGAATTGTCAAGTTATACAAGATCTTCGTTTGCTGCTATGGATAGCGGTTGGAAGTATATGTATGACCGCTATAATGACAATTATGTATGGGTTCCATGTAACGCTGACACCGCTGGTGCTTGTGTTAACACTGACCTCACTGCTGACCCATGGTTCTCTCCTGCTGGTGTGAATCGTGGTGCGATCAAAAATGCTGTAAAGCTGGCTTTCAACCCTAAGAAAGCTGACCGCGATACACTTTATTCGGCTGGTGTGAACCCAATCGTCCAATCTGCTGCTCAGGGTGTTATCCTTTTTGGTGATAAAACGCTCTTAGCAAAATCTAGTGCCTTCAACCGTATCAATGTTCGTCGCCTCTTCATCGTCTTAGAGAAAGCGATTGCTTCGGCTGCTAAGTTCCAGTTGTTTGAATTCAATGATGCCTTCACTCGCGCTCAGTTCCGCTCATTAGTTGAGCCATTCTTGCGTGACGTTCAAGGTCGTCGTGGTGTATATGACTTCCGTGTCGTATGCGACGAAACAAATAACACTGGTCAAGTTATTGACGCCAATGAGTTCCGCGCTGATATCTTTATCAAGCCAGCCAAGTCAATCAACTTTATCACACTGACTTTCGTAGCGACTCGAACAGGTATATCGTTCGAAGAGCTGGGAGCCTAATCTAGTATTTAAGGAGAAAACGCAATGAATATTGAAGAATTTAAGGCTAGACTAGGCGCAGGTGGTGCTCGCCCTAATCAGTTTAGAGTGAGCCTCGCCTTCCCAAGTTATGTGCCAAATGTTGACACAAGCTATAGTCTGCTCGTAACAGGTGCAGCTTTGCCAGCATCAAATGTTAACCCTGCCATTATCCAGTATCGCGGTCGCGAAATCAAACTGGCTGGTGAAAGAATCTTTGACCCATTCACAATCACAATCGTGAATGATACAGACTTCTCTCTCCGTGCGCCATTTGAGCAATGGATGAATGGTCTGAATAATAGAACTGATAACACTGGTGTTCTCACACCAAGTGAATATCAAGCTGATCTCGTTGTTGAGCATCTTGACCGCAATGATGAAGTATTGACTGGTGGGCAATATACGCTTCGTAACGCTTTCCCAATCAATATGTCTGAGATTGCCCTGCAATATGCACAGAACGATATCTTTGAAGAATTTACGGTGACTTTCCAATATACACATTATGATGTAGCATAAATAGTCTTACATCTAGTATAGAGGAATTATAATGGAATTATTTGGTTTTGAAATAAATCGTAAAAAGGAGCCACGAACAGCACAGTCTTTCGTGGCTCCAGACGACGATGGTGCTATTGAATCTATCAGAGGTGGTGGATACTATGGCACATACTTTGATGTCGAGGGAGTTGCGAATACCGAGGAGCAACTCATTAAGAGATACAGAGATATCTCAATGTTTGCTGATGTTGATGCAGCCATTGAAGATATTGTAAATGATAGTATCTCTAACCTCGAAGATGAAAAGCCAGTTGAATGTGACACCGATGCTGTTAAAGTATCAGCAACTGTGAAAAAGGCAATTGCCGACGAGTTTACTAATGTGCTAGCACTACTTGATTTTAATAATCGTGCACAAGATTATTACAGACGCTGGTATATTGATGGTCGAATCTACTTCCATAAGTTAGTAGATAAAGCCAACCCAAAAAAGGGTTTATATGACGTTCGTTATATTGACCCACGCAAGATCAAAAAGGTGCGCGAAGTCAAGAAGGAAAAAGATCCTAAGACTGGCGTCCAAATGATTAAAGACGTGAAAGAATATTTTGTTTATGATGATAAGGGGATCGCTAGTAAACCAGGACAGTATAAAGCTGGTAATGCGAGCGATAAAGCTCTCAAGATTTCAAAAGATGCAATTTGTTTTGTGTCATCTGGGCTTCTTGACCAAGACAAAAATATCCCCCTGTCATATTTGCATAAAGCCATCCGTCCAGCTAACCAGCTGAGAATGATGGAAAATGCGGTGGTTATCTATCGTATTACACGTGCACCAGAGCGTAGAGTATTCTATGTAGATACTGGTAACTTGCCTACAATGAAGGCTGAGCAGTATCTTAAAGACGTTATGAACCGCTATCGTAACAAACTTGTTTACGATGGTTCAACAGGTGAGATTCGAGACGACAAGAAGTTTATGTCGATGCTTGAAGATTTCTGGATGCCACGCCGCGAAGGTGGTAGAGGCACAGAAATTCAGACTCTTCCAGGAGGTCAAAATCTTGGTGAGACTGGCGATGTAGAGTATTTCCAACGGAAACTCTACCAAGCATTGAATGTTCCGATGTCACGTCTTGAAGCGCAACAAAGTGGTATTAACTTTGGGCGTAGTGCTGAGATTAGTCGTGATGAGTTGAAGTTTACAAAGTTTATTGCTAAACTTCGTCGCCGTTTCTCAGCTATGTTTGATGACCTGCTGAAGACTCAGCTGATTCTCAAAGGTATTATTACCGAAGATGATTGGCCAATGATTCGTGATCAGATTCAATATCGATTTGCTTCTGATGCTTATTATACTGAGTCGAAAGAGCAAGAGATTCTACGAAGCAGGATCGAAGTTCTTAATGGCATGGCACAATATGTTGGGCAATATTATAGTAAAGAATATGTCCAAAAAGAAATTCTTAAGATGAGAGACGATGAGATCGATCTCATTGACAAACAAATTGAAGGTGAAGCTCAAGAAGTAGAGCCACAACCATATGAAGGTGAAGAAAATGAATGATGATACAGAAGTAAGAGAAATCGAAAATGAACGTGCTGATGCAGTGCGTCAAATGATGGATCAGTGGAAAGATGGTAACTTGACAGATGCTCAAGATACCTTTGATACTATGATGAATCAGCGAGCTGATGAATTGGTAGCTGGTCGTAAAGCTGAAGTCGCTGCAACAATGTTTAATACGGAAGTTGAAGATGAAGAAGTTGAGTTGGAAGTGGAAGTTGAGGATGAACCTGCTGCCGAATCCGATACAGAGTCTGAAGAAACCTCCGAAGAAGAATCCGAAGAAGAATAAAACCCAGAAGGGGAAGAAAAATGGAAATAAAAAAGTTTAGAGAGCTGACTGAAACAGTCCGTAATGTTCTCGTTGAGGAAAAGGGTGATCAAACACCTCCTGCTTCCCCATCAGCAGAAGCAAATCCTAAAGTAGAGGGTGAAGCTCCAGCAGTTTCAACCGATGATGTCAATAAACCTAAAGCTGAAGAGCCAACCGCTAATCACGGTGTTGCTGGAAAAGGCAATGAGGGTGACGTTACTCCCCCTACACAAGGCAGTTCTAATACTGACGGTTTCAAAATCGAGCCTAATGCTAAAGTTTCGCACCCAGCATTCGGTGAAGGTAATGTTCTTGCTACTATGGGCGAGGGCGTTGAGGCTGTCGCTGAAGTTATGTTCAAAGAATCTCTCAAACGTGTTAATGTTTGGGAACTAACCGCTCCTACAGAAGAGGAATAATTAAATGGCAGTCACAGTCGACACATTAAAATTGACGCAAACTCAAGGTGTAGTTGCCGTCCGAGGGACTGCCGCTACTGGAACTATCGCGTTGGCAACAACACTTAAAAAATCTACCGAAACGCAATCATCACCTGCCGTGAATATCAAAGGTATTCAGTGGGCACTTTCAAGTGGTGCAAGCGCAAAGGTTCAACGTAACTCTAAGGTGTTATATGAACTTCAGGTTACTGGTCAGATCGAATTTTATGGCTATTCAGACAACGATGAAAACGGTTCAGATATCGAAATCGTCATCGCTGGTGGTAACGGTGGAACTGTTATCGTTGAATGCGCTAAAGTTTCTGGCTATGGTTCTCAACAACACCAAGGTGCAGATGGAGATCTAGGCTAATGAAACTCATTAAAGAAATCACAGAAGATGTTCAATACATCCAAGAAGAAAAAGACGGCAAAAAGAACCTTTATATCGAAGGTGTATTTCTACAGTCTAATCTTAAAAATCGCAACGGTCGTGTCTATCCTAAAGAAGTCATGGCTAAAGAAGTTGCTCGTTATACTACTGAGCAAATCGACAAGAACAGAGCTTTGGGTGAACTCGGACACCCAGATGGTCCAACAGTAAACCTAGATCGTGTGTCTCACATGATTGTCTCCCTCAAAGAAGATGGTGACAACTGGGTTGGTAAAGCTAAAATCCTTGAAACGCCGATGGGCAAAATTGCAGCAAACCTCATTGAAGCAGGTGCGCAACTAGGAGTTAGCTCTCGCGGACTGGGCTCTATCAAAGAACGTTCAGGTATCAGCGAAGTCCAAGATGACTTCATGCTGGCTACCGCTGCCGATATCGTATCTGACCCATCAGCCCCTGATGCTTTCGTTGAAGGTATTATGGAAAGCCGTGAATGGGTAATGGTCGATGGTATCTGGCAAGGTCGTGAAGTCGAACAGGCTCAAGAAATTATCAAAACAGCTTCCAGACATGAACTAGAAGAAGCTAAAATGAATGTGTTTAGCTCATTTATGGACAAACTGTCAAAGATTTAATTTTTTATAAATAAAACTAGCAAAATAAGACTCTACAAGGAGAAAACAATGGCTGTAGAAAGCAAAATCAGAGAACTTCTTAAAGGTAAGCCAGAAGTGGTTACTGAAGAAGTTAATGAACTGGACGAGTCAGCTGCCCGTCCTGCCGATAAATCACAAGGCGACTCTACTCCACCAACACAAGGTTCATCAGACGCAAATCCAGAGCAAGAAAAGCTCGAGTCTGACGATGCACTGAGTGCTGATGCGGGTAAAGCTGCCACTGCAAAAGCATCGAAAGATGGTAGCAAGTCTGCCTCTTCATCAGTTGCTGGTGATCAGACTTCACCGACACAAGGTTCTTCGGAAACTGCGTCGACTGAAGGTCAGGTTAATAAGCCAGGAACTAAAGCTGATGTTAAAGCTGAAGACACTGAGTCTGATGACGAAGTTCTTGAAGAAACTGTTGACGATGTTACTGACGAAGAAGTTGACGCTGAAATCGAGCTTGACGAAGAATCAACTGAAGAAGTTGAGGAAGTTGATGCCGACGAAGAAACTCTCTTTGAAGATGACGTAGCTACTTTGTTCGCTGATGAAGAAGAATTGTCAGAAGAATTTAAAACGAAAGCCGCTGGTCTGTTTGAAGCTGTAGTAACAGCCCGTGTATCAGCTGAAATCGAAGAAATCGAAAAAGAGCTGGCTGAAGAAGCCAAGGTCGCACAAGAAACATTCATGGAAGAAATGGTTCAAAAGGTTGATGGATACCTGAACTATGTAGCCGAAAACTGGATGAAAGAAAATGAACTCGCTATTGAGCGCGGTCTGCGCAACGAGATCACTGAATCATTCGTCGGTTCCTTGAAGGAAGTTTTTGCCGAGCATTACATCGAAGTTCCACAAGAGAAATATGATGTTCTGGGCGAAATGCAGAGTGAAATCGAATCACTCAAAGCCAAACTTGATGAATCAACTGAACAAAAAGTTGAGTTGTCTACTGCTAAAGTCGAACTTGAAAAAGCTGCTGCAATCAAAGAAGCTACCGCTGACTTGACTGTAACAGAATCTGAAAAGTTTGGTAAACTCGTAGAAGATGTGGCTTTTGACAGCGACTATGCTGAAAAATTGTCAGTGATCAAGGAAAACTATTTCCCTGCTCAAAAAGCATCTGAAGAAGATAAACTCGTTGATGACGAATCAATTACTGAATCAGTAGATGGTAGCTCACCAATTAGCATTTATACTCGTGCGATTTCGAAATCGGTAAAAAGATAATTTTTTATAAATAATAACAGTTAAAACTAACTAAGCAAGGAGACGAAAGATGTATCTTTCAGAATCACAAATGGAAAAATGGGCTCCAGTATTGGACCACCCAGAACTTCCAGAAATCAAGGACGCTCATCGTCGTAATGTTACGGCAGTCGTTCTTGAAAACCAAGAAGCCGCTCTGCGCGAAGAGAAACAAGCTCTCTTCGAATCAGAAAACGCTACTGGTGCTTCTATCGACAACTACGACCCAGTATTGATTTCTCTGGTTCGTCGTGCGTTGCCAAACCTGATGGCTTATGATGTCTGTGGCGTTCAGCCAATGACTGGTCCAACTGGTTTGATCTTCGCAATGAAGTCACACTTCACGTCGCAAACTGGCACTGAAGCTCTGTTCAACGAAGCTGACACAGACTTCTCTGGCACTGGCACACACGCTGGTTCTAACCCAGTTGACGGCACTTACACTACAGGCACTGGCATGGCCACTGCTACTGGTGAAAGCCTCGACCCAGCTGAAATGGCTTTCTCAATCGAGAAAACAACCGTAACAGCTAAAACTCGCGCGCTGAAAGCCGAATACACAATCGAACTGGCTCAAGACTTGAAAGCAATTCACGGTCTTGACGCTGAAAGCGAATTGTCAAACATCCTGTCTCAGGAAATTCTGGCTGAAATCAACCGCGAAGTTATCCGCACAATCTACAAAGTTGCTAAAACAGGTTCTGCCTCTACAGCAACTGCTGGCACATTCGACTTGGACGTTGACTCCAATGGTCGTTGGTCGGTTGAGCGTTTCAAAGGTCTCCTGTTCAACATCGAACGTGATGCCAACGTAATTGCTCAAGACACTCGTCGCGGTAAAGGTAACTTCATCGTATGTTCATCTGACGTAGCTTCTGCTCTGTCAATGGCTGGCGTTCTGGATTATGCTCCAGCTCTGTCAACTGACCTGAACGTCGATGACACAGGTAACACTTTTGCTGGTGTTCTGAATGGTCGCTATCGTGTTTATATCGATCCATATTCAGCAAACACTGGTGCTGCTTCTCAGTTCTACGTTGTTGGCTATAAAGGTTCTAGTGCTTATGATGCTGGTATCTTCTACTGCCCATACGTGCCGCTGCAGCAAGTTCGCGCCATTGACCCAACTGACTTCCAGCCAAAAATCGGCTTTAAGACTCGTTACGGCATGGTCGCTAACCCATTCGTAACACAGTCTGACGGCACGACTGACGCTGACACATTTACAGCTGACCGTAACCAATACTACCGTTCGGTTAAAGTTACAAACCTGATGTAAATAATAAGAGTTGGGTTTACCAACCACTACTATCAAGGGGCAGTTTTCGGACTGCCCCTTTTTTATTGCGTATAAATAGAGTATGGCATACAATCCTATTTCAACAGTTTCAGAAGCATCGTTCGACTCTAGTAATCCTACTGAGTTGGACTTCTTGCGCCCTAATGGTTTCCGCTTTCAGATTGCGAATATCCCACAAGTTTCGTTCTTCTGTCAGGCAGCTAACATTCCTCAAATGTCTATTGGTTCTCCGGAAATGCAAACGCCATTGGCTAACATCCCTTTTCCAGGAGATAAATTACAGTTCGGTGAATTGCTGATCAGATTTCTTATCCAAGAAGACATGGCTAATTATGTCGAGTTATATAACTGGCTCACAGGGTTAGGGTTTCCAGAGAGTCACGAACAATATACCAGTTTTATTAAGTCTCAGGAGTATCGCTCTCCTTTGGCTCGCAAGGATGCAAAAGAGGCACTCGCACAAGTCAGTGATGCCACTCTGTTTGTTCTAGACTCTAACAATAATCCTAATGTGAAGATTACATTCGTAGATGCCTTCCCTACAAGTTTGGAAGGTTTAGACTTCGATATCTCTCAGGGTGCTGGAGATTATTTTGTAGGTATCGCTGGATTTAGATACCGCACCTTCAAGATTGAATCTGTTTAGTCTTGACTTTTTTTGAAAACTACTATATTATAAATGCATGATTACTCTAAAAGAACTCCAAGATGAGTGGGCAGTTGACTGTAAGATTGACGAGTTAGAACTCGGTAAAGCTACAATCAAAACAGCTGAACTTCACTCCAAATACCTCAATCACCTTTCCAACTTTAAGCTACAGTTGCGCAAGTCCGAAGCTACATTCTTTAAACTTCGGCGTGTCAAGCAACAGTATTGGAGAGGCGAATTATCAAAACAAGAACTCGATGCACTCGGTTGGGATCAATGGCTTGGCAACAAACCGTTGAAGAACGATATGGCAGAGATGATTGAATCTGATCAGGATTTACAAGAGCAAATGAATAAGGTTGAATATATCCGCACTGTCGTAGATTTTCTCGACCGTGTCATGCGCTCTCTACACAGTCGGACTTGGGATATCAAGAATGGTATCGAGTGGACTAAATTTACAAATGGTCTTATGTAATGGCTGATATTACTGTCACATATAAAGATGCTGTAAATCTCAGCGTTGAATGTGACACTGGCATTCTCCAAGAAATAAATGACTTCTTTACCTTTGAGGTTCCAGGAGCGAGGTTCATGCCAGCTTATCGTTCTCGTATGTGGGATGGTAAAGCTAGATTGTTCAATATGTTCAACAAGGAACTGCCTGTTGGGTTGATTAAATACCTAGAAGATTTTGCCGCTCAACTCGAATACAAAGTTGACAATCAGGTCGAATCATTGGGTGATATTGTTTCTTCACAATATATTGAAAAGTATGCCAAAGATTTAAATTTACATTCAGGCGGTAAACCTATCGAGATACGCGACTACCAAATACAGGCAGTCCGAAAGGGTATCCAAGGTGCTAGGTCATTACTGTTATCACCGACTGCATCAGGTAAGTCCCTCATCATCTATACTTTGATGAGATACTTTCAGGAACGTAATAAGAGACAACTCATAATTGTTCCTACAACATCACTTGTGGAGCAGATGTATGGAGACTTCCAAGACTATGCTAGTGAAGTAGAGTGGGCAGCGAGCGAAAACTGTCACCGTATCTATGGTGGTAAAGAAAAATCTAATGAGTATCCTGTGACCATATCAACATGGCAATCTATTTACAAGTTCCCGAAGAAATGGTTTGAGAAGTTTGATGTTGTGTATGGTGACGAAGCGCACTTATTCAAAGCGAAATCTCTCACAACTATCATGAACAAATGTCAAAACGCTCATTGGCGTTTCGGAACTACAGGAACATTAGACGGAACTAAGACTCATCGCCTTGTGCTGGAGGGTTGCTTTGGTCCAGTCACTAAAGTAATAACAACAAAAGAACTGATGGAGGATGGTAGAGTCGCAAACCTCGACATCACCTGCCTCCTGTTAGAGCATACCGACGAGGAAAAGAAACTCCACAAAACTCTTAAATATCAAGAAGAAATAGACTGGATTGTCAGAGATGATTGGCGTAATAACTTTATCACAAACCTCGCGCTAGACCGTGAGGGTAACACACTTGTATTGTTTCAGTTTGTTGAGAAACATGGTAACGTTTTATATGAAAAAATAAAAAGCAAATCAGGAGAGGGTCGACCGATATATTTTGTGTATGGTGGAACCGACACAGAGCAGCGTGAAAAGATTCGTGCACTGACAGAAAAAGTAAATAATGCAATCATCATTGCATCATATGGAACGTTCTCAACAGGTATAAATATAAAGAATCTGCATAACGTAGTATTCGCCTCGCCTTCAAAGAGCAGAATACGCAACCTCCAATCTATCGGGCGAGGCTTGCGGCTCGGAGACAATAAAATCGCCTGTAATCTCTATGATATTGGTGACGATCTTTCTTGGAAGTCTCGCAAAAATTATACTTTAGAACATCTTATTGAGCGTATCAAGCTATATAATGAAGAAGGTTTTAAATACAAAACAATAAAGGTATCGAAGGATGGATCAAAACACTAGGTTAATAAAATTTTCAGACGGCACATTGATTGTGTGTATGGTTGAAAGCCTCGATGATTTACAGAAGCAAAATTTTATTAATGTTTTATATCCTATTGAAATTGTGACAAGTGGCATGGAAAATATAGAAGATACTCGCGCAATGGAGCATTATGCATTGAAGGCATGGATGGGACTTTCCGACGATGTAATGTTCACGCTGAATGCGAAAGATATTACTACTATTGCTACATTAAGAGATGAATATATCGGTGGATATGAAAACGTAGTGAACCGCATGTATTTTAAAGATGAGGCTCTCCACGAGAGCCTGCCCGAAGACGAGCTGTCTCCTGAAGACTTGCTCGAATACTTGCAAGCGAAAGAAGAAGGTAAATTAAATTAGTTTCTATCAACCCAGCACATGCTGATTATACGACTAAAACACGTGAATAGTCAAGCAAAAAAATTGATTGACATATAGAAAAATATGAGATAACATGGATTTATTATGGCTAAAAGAAGAGACCCCAACAGTCGACATTATGTTGACAACAAAGAATTCCTCGTAGCAATTAGCGAGTATCGTGAGCGAGTTATCGCAGCGAAAGAAGCTGGCGTAGAGAAACCTCGAGTTCCAGAATATCTGGGTGAGTGCATGGTGAAGATCGCCAACCACCTAGCATACAAATCTAATTTTGTAAACTATACCTTCCGCGACGAGATGATTCTCGACGGTATCGAAAACTGTATCACATATATTGATAATTTCGATCCTGCTAAATCTAAAAATCCCTTTGCGTATTTTACACAGATTACTTACTACGCATTTATCCGCCGAATTCAAAAAGAGAAGAAGCAGATGGATACGAAGAAGAAGTATATCGGCAGTCTCGACATTCAAGAGTTATTGTCAGCTGATGCTGATGGTCACGATGGCAATGCTGAGTATCTCGATTATATCCGCAAGGCAGTAGACGAAGCAGCAACCTTAGAAGAAAAACATGCTGATCAGAAAGCCAATGTTAAGAAGCGTAGACCTAAATATCTAGATGACAAAGAAGCCATGGAGATGGCGAAGAAGAAGATCCCTGCCTTGAAAGGTGATTGATGTCTAATCGTGATATGCAGATCCTCAAACAGATTGAGGGTCATTCACAAAAAGTAAATACGCAACCTTTAAAAAAAGAATATAGGATTCAGCGTAATTCAAAGGTTGCACTACTGACGTTACCTTTGTGGTCGGCTACATTCCCACCATATAATCTTGCTCGCTTAAATGCAATGGCAAAACGAGCAGGGTATGAATCTAAAATTTTTGATTTTAATATTGATGCTAAACATGCATATGATGCGTTGGGTAAACCTAAAGGTGAATACAACAATTCATTATTGAGTGCTTGGTATGACGAATCTTCAATGGAAGAACTTCTCTATCCCACAGTCGATCGACTTGTGATGGAAATGTTAGAAAATTATAATCCAGATATCGTTGGTGTCTCTTGTTATTTTTATAACAGGTTTGCAACTCACAGATATACTGATATGATAAAGAGGCATAATCCGAATATTAAAGTCATACTCGGTGGACCAAATACACTTACAGACTCTGCAGATTCTCAAAATCAATTTGATATCGATTATGTATCAGTTGGTGAAGGCGAGGAAACATTCTTACCTATACTGAATGAAATTGAAATGGGTATTGAAAATGATAAAGTGAAAATTTTTGAATCATCAAGGCAAAGGTTGAGTCTAGATGAACTTCCAACACCAGATTATACAGATTTAGATTTGAATCTCTATGATATGCCGAATTGTATGTTGACTGAATTTTCACGGGGATGTGTAGCTAAGTGTTCTTTCTGTGCTGAAACTCATTTCTGGAAATATCGTCAAAAAGAATCAACGACTCTTGTCGATGAATTGCAAGATTTATATGAAACGCATGGCGTCCAAATGTTTTGGTTCACAGATAGTCTCATCAATGGCGACCTTAACAAGTTAAAAGAGTTTGCCATAGAAGTAAAAGAAAGAGAACTTCCTATTTGGTGGTTTGGTTATGCTCGGCATGACAAAAGGATGACCGATGAGTATCTGCAAATCTTAAAAGATGGTGGGTTATGGGGTATGAACTTTGGAACTGAGACTGGTTCACAAAATGTGCTGAATAAAATGAATAAGAAAGTGAATGCCAAGACTATTCACGACAATATGGATTCATTTGCTAGGGTGAAACTCTGGGCACAAAGTCAAATTATGATTGGATCCCCTGAAGAACAAATCTCAGAAATCTATAAGACATATGAGATGCTGTGGAGATCAGCTTGTAGAAATTTGAAATCAATCTCTATTTCATCAGATTATTGGGTTATGTCATCTACCATGGTTGGAATGAACCCATCACAATTTTATAAAAAGTATACAAATTTATCCTATGGTGGTCATTGGATCTTAGATGATTTTTCTCAGGGCGGCGATACAAATAAGGTTCGTGCTAAGATGGCAAACATCTTCTTAAAGGAATTGAGAAATACAGAAGGGATGATGATTGAGAATAATTCATCAATGGCGAATCCGTTAGACCACTACAATTTTAAATTCTTTAAAAACCTAGACAATGAGTTTGAACAGTTTGATGACTTCGAGGATTTTCATCTCATTAAAGAGGACTTAAACCCGTATGCTAATACTATGGTAAACGAAGTCTGGTCATTACTTAGAATATTGTGGAAAATGAAGGGTGCATTTAACATAGAAATTACAGCAGA
>Ga0181400_1000278_pt1 | contig 21591 bp, 33 predicted proteins | sample 23SPOviralmetaG_FD_130129 | JGI IMG/M metagenome (GOLD analysis project Ga0181400, IMG submission 130129) | Marine viral communities from the oligotrophic San Pedro Time Series (SPOT) site, San Pedro Channel, CA, USA - 23 SPOT_SRF_2011-06-22 | ecosystem: Environmental > Aquatic > Marine > Strait...
AGAAAAACCTAAAAAGGTTAAGTTAAATAGTAAAGTTGAAAAAGAACATAAAGAAAAAACAGATTTAATTGAAAACGAATTAAAACCTCGTGAAATACCTACACGATTTTTAAATTAAAGACGGAAGTTCCCTGCTACTTCTACTTCTACTACTGGTGGTATTTCTTCTTGATTTTGTTGTTCTGCTCGACGGTCTAAAGCATATTTTACTAATGTATGACCGCCATAAATCCCAACACCTGCCCCCACAGCAACAGCAAAATTAATACCTAATTTTTTCCAATCAAAATTTCTTCTATCTTTTTCTTCAATACTTTTTATTGTTTCATTTATACTTGAATTATACCTTGTTAAATTTCCAATTGTTTTATTATTCATTCTTCTATCGTCAAAAAATCTATCACTCATAATATTTTTAATAGAAAAAAAATATTATATAAAAGTATATGATTAGAAAGTGTAAAATTAGTGGAAATGATTTTGTTAGTAAAAACGGTGAAGAAGTGAGTGATTTATATTTACAGGCTTATAATTTAGGATTTGAAGAAGGCAAAAAGTCTGTTGAAACAACCACAGCAGAAGTAGAAACAGAAACAGAAACAGAAACAGAAACAGACAAAAAGTAAAAGTATTTTTTTGTATTTATATAAATTTTTTTTTTATAAACTTATGTGAATGACTTAAAAAGATTATAGTATTAATATATATATATGTATATTTACGGTATTATATATAAAATAGTGTATAAATATAATACTAACTTGTGTTATATAGGGTCTTCTTTTAAAAGTTTAGAAGAACGAATGAAAAAACATAAACACCAATATAAATACTTTAAACAAGGAATATATAATTCACATTATAGAATATATGATTTATTTGATAAATATGGAACAGAAGACTTTATGATTTTTGAATTAAGAAAATACAAAATTCATAATATAGATAAAGATAGTAATAGAATACAATTAATAGCATACGAACAATTATGGATTAATAAAGAAAGATATAATAAAACTAATTTATTAAATATTACACCTTGTTATAATCCAATTAGAAAACAATATAAAAATATTCCTATAAGGTGTATAATTTGTAATAAATTGGTAAAATATCAAAATTATAATCAACATTTAAAAAGTTTATATTGTAAGAAAATATATAATGAAACCCACAATCAAGAAGAAGAAGAAGAAAATAACTCATAAATATATTTTACAAGAAATAGAATATGCTAATATTATATTAGACGAAATAGATAAAGCTAATGGTTGTAATCCCGAAGTTAAAAAACAAGCTAAATTAGCATATTACAAAGCTGAAATAGAACCATTAATAATTGTTTATAAAACAAAATAATCTAATACTAATATATATGAATAGGAAAGAAAAAAAGAAAATTAATCCCGCAAAGTGTTTTTTCAAAACAACAAGAATGGGTGTCCCCTATAAATATTGTCTAACAAACGATATGGATTATGCTAAATATAATAGATTAACTTTAAAAAGAAATCAAGATAAATTAATTAAAGCAGAAAAACAATTAGATAATCAAGAAGATATAGTAAAAGATTTAAAAGAAGAAATTAGAAGAAATAAAAGTAAATTAGCACAAGATAAAAGAAGAAAAAAAGAACCTGAAAAATTAGATAGTATGATTGACGAAGCAGAAGAATTAAATGATTTAGTTGGTTTATTTAATGACGAATTAAAAGATTTAGATAAAGATAAAAAAACTACTAAAAAGCTTGGTAGTGAAATATTAACAAAAATAAAATCAAAATTGAAAAGTAAAAGTATTACAGAAATAAAAACTATGGATAAAACAGAGGCAAGAAAACAAGACAAAGAAATTAGACAAGAAATTAAAGCTTTGAGAAAATTAAAACCCGAACTACCAGCAGAAAAAGATAAAGTTAAAGCTGAAATAAAAAAACTAAAAGAAAAACAAAAAAAATTAGAAAAATATTTAAGAAGTGATAGTGATAGTGATTAAAAAAATTTTATATGTAAATATTATATGAGTTATTTAATTGATAAAACTGATTTGAAAGCAAATAGATTTTATAGAAAAGTAAAATTAGATATAGACGAATTATTAGATAAATTCCAAGCTCAAGAAGATTTAGGTTTAGATAAAGATATTTTTGGGGACGAAGAAGGATATTTTTTAGTTTCTAATAAATTAGAAGACGGTTATAGGGTTAGATTTATGACTTTAGAAAATTTAATTTTTCATAAAGTATTAAAAACTGAATATAATAGGGGAACAGAAAGTATGAAAATCAAAGAATATAGTTATGAAGTAGATAATATTAAAAAAATACCTAAACGAGATTTAGATTTAGACGAAATGGACGATAAATATGTTAAATTAGATATAAGTAATATAATAACAGAATTAATAATTCAATATAACACTCAAGGTAAAAAAGGTATTAAATTGAGTGAAGAATATACAGAAAGTAAAGTAAAAAAAACAAAAATTAAAAAAACTGAAAAAGAAAAACCAAAAGAAAAACCAAAAGAAAAAGAAAAAGAACTAACTGCTGAAGAACTTGAAAAAAAACAAATTATTGAAAATTCAACTGTTTTGCGTTTTTTAATGCTTCAATTTGATTTGAATTCGGCAAGGGAAATAGCACATTATTTAATAACAGAAGACTATGGTGGTTCAACACAACATAGTTCAGCCTTAAAAGCTTTTAAAGATTATTTTAAAGTTGGTGATTTAAGTAAAAGAACTGGTGATAGGTGGAATGAGATATTAGCTAATATAGTTTTAAATAAGTATCCTAAAGAAGAAATGGAAGATTTAGCTTATCAAATGATTAAAAACGAAATAGATACTTTAGACGAAAAAAAACAAAACTTAATAAAAAACGCCTCTAAAACTGTTAAATTTGAAGGTAGAACCTTATTAGACCATATACTATTATTGAATAGATTAGGAAAAAAAGTTTATAGGGATACAGAAATAACAGAAAAAAAATTACTTGAATTAACCATAGAACAAATGGTTTTACCTACAAAATCAAAATCAGCATTAAAACAAATTGATAAGTTAAAAGAAAATTTAGAATTATTAGACGAAAAAGATAAAGCTTTTGACGAAGTTTATGATAGAGGTGCTGACCCATTTGATAGTAAAGGCGATTTAGAAGGTAAAGAATTAGTAGCAGCTGAAAAAAGATTATTAAATGCTGTATATGCTTTAATAAAAGCAGGTTTAATAGACCCCGATATTAAAAGTAATAAAGATATTTTAGAATATTTTGCGGATAATCCTTATAGTCAAAAAAAGAAATATAGTGATTTCACTAAATTTGAAAAATTTGCTATAGAAAAAGGTTTAATGGAAAAAAAGAAAAAGAAAAAATTAAATATTAAACCTGTTAGAATGGAACTAAAAGAAAAAGGTGGTGATATAACAGAAGAAGAAGTAGAAAATTTAGAAAAAATATTTGATTATGATAAAAAAAAATTACAAGATACTTTTGATTTTAAATTTGCCCCTGAATTAAAAGGTTTATTAACATAAACCAAATAAAAACATATTACGAATTTATATATATAAATAAGTTATTTAAAAAAAAATTTATATTAATATATAATAATGCCGTCTAAACTATATTGTTGTAAATTAGATAAATATTTTGAAACTGAAGAAGAACAGAAGGAATTTATGAAACAAAAAGAACGCAAAAGGGTTAAACTAATTTATTGGAAAAAAAATTTCAAATATAAAATTAATGAAGAAGATTTTGACGATTTTTCTAAAATTTCTAAATTTGCTAAAAAACTCTATGATATACACGATTTTCTAATAACTTATAAACCAAATTCCTATAGACCAAAAAATAGGGAAGAATTAGAATTTTATACAAAAAATAAAAAAATTTTAGATAAAGCTGAACCACATTTAAATTATATTAAAACACTACAACGAATTTAAATTATTTAAATTTTATTTTTTTATTCTTCTGCGTTTTCTTCTTCAAAACAACAATCACATAAATTCCAAAATCTACCGTTTATGGTGTCGCCTTCTTCCCACCAAATATTTTTACTTGCTGGTCTATCACAATATAAACAAGTTGGCGGTGTATCAAGTTTATTTTTTTCTTGAAGTTCCTTAATTTTTTCTTCAAGTTCCTTAATTTTTTCTTCAAGTTCCTTGTTGGTAGGCATATTGTTTATTGTCTTAATTCATAATAAATTAAAATCAATTTTAATTTTTTTTTATTCCGTCCAAAAATAGAATGTAGTATCAAGAATTCCTCTTATTACACCACCACTTTCAACAACTTCAGGTTTATCCCTAATATTAATACACGCATAGAAGGTTTTATCCATACCTTTTCTAATTTTATCCGTAATCCATAAATAATATTCTGCTGAATATTCGGGATTAGCGTTATGTATATAATTTCCTATTTCCATAAAATTATCACTACTACTAAAATATTGTCCTTCGTCCTTGATAGTAAGTAAATTAAATTTATTAAAAGGTCGTCCTAACAATCGTTCTACTTGAAATAAACCTTGTCCTGCTAATATAGCTTTTTTATTAAATTCTGTTGTAAATTCCTCACAAATTTTTTCCTTATGTGTTTGGTTAGATTTTTTTTTACCAGCGTTTTTAGCTTTTTGTCCCATAGTTTTTTGTCTTAAATAAGAATAAAAAAAATTCAATTTTAAATTTTTTACTGTGCTACTGTAGATACAGTTATACAGTATTTTATTGTATTATAATTAAAAAAAATTTAAAATTGAAAATTATTTATTTAAATTTAATACAATAAATAATGCCTACCAAGAAGGAACTACAAGAAAAAATTAAGGAACTTGAAGAAGAAAATAAGAAACTTAATATTGCTTTAAATCAAGGAGCAGATATGGCTAATGATTTAATGGGATTTATTAAATTAGTAAAATTATGGGATATATTTGTAAAGGCTATGGATACTGAAACACTATTAATAGACGAAGTAAAAGAAGCAGTTAATCAATTAAAATGTCCTAAATGTAGTGATTGTAATTGTAAGCATTGTTAAAAAAAATAAATTTTTAAAATTGAATTTTATTTATTTAAATTTAATACAATAAAACAAATGTCCCGTGATAATCAAGAAGAAGAAATAACCTTTGATTATGACCTTATAAAAGGTGTAGAACCACCAATCCCAACTTGGGAAATTAGATTTACTTATGAAGTTGGTAATAATTCAATTATTTTTGAAGATAGTGAAACTGAAGAATTTGAAATTGAAGATACAATAGGAATAAAAAATTATATTAATAACAAATTATTAACAGATATTAATAAACTTATATCAAATAATGATAGTAATAAAAAATTATATTCAGTAGAATTATGGTATGTATTATATGATATAACTGAATATGAAAATCAAACTCTATGGAAAAAAAATTAAATTAAATTAAAATTAAAATTATTTAAATTTTATTTTTTTATTCTTCTGCGTCTTCTTCTTCTTCACTACTAATATCTTCGTTAAAGTCAAATTCCTTAAGTTTATGATTTAATTTTTCACAGATTTTATCATATTTTTTTTTTGAAATACAAATAAAAACTTCACCAAATAGTGGATTTCTTGAATTAATATTAACACAACCCATATTAACACAATAATTTCTTGGTATTCCTTCTTCATTCACATAAGTAGTAGAATTTGTTTTTCTACACTCTTCAGCTAAATTCCAATTTTTATTTTCTTCACAAAACATAGGGTGTATTAACCAATTTTTATTATTAACCTTTTCAACAAAAGATTGTTTTTCATAATTAGGAAAACCTACTAATTCTTGTAAATCCTCTAATTTTTCCTTTTTATTCTTAACAATATAAGGATTACCTTGGGTAGGACAATGGATAATAAGTTTAGACATAGTTTGTTGTTTAATTCATAATAAAATAAAATCAATTTTAAAAATTTTATTATTATGCTAAATTTACTGTATCACTGTATATACAGTATTACAGTTAGAAAAATTTAAAATTGAATTTTTTTTATTTTTATTTAAGACAAAAAACTATGACTTCTAACCAAGAAATTTTTACTAATTTTATGAATAGCGTAGATTTAGAAGAAGCTAAAATTGGTGTTGATTTACTACTTCCTCATAAAAGTTTGATAGGCACACCAATAAAAATAATCAATGGTGATACAGGGTGTTGTTTAGATTTTTCTAATTTAAATAAAAGAACTTTTATAAAATTTCCTTCTTTTGATACACCCGATATATTAGTTAATTGTAATTTATGTAATATTTTACCTTCTTGGAATAAATCTAATAAACTTGACCTAAAATTTGATAATAAGGAAAAACAATATTTATGTAATCTATTCTTATCTTTTCTAATTAAAAGTCATATATCCGCTATATTTGAAGAACCCGAATTAGAAGGTTATAAAAAAGAAAAAAAAAATTCTTCTACAGATATATTTTTACCCGAAAAAATTGCTGGATTAGAAGCAATAAAAGCTATTAGAAATAAGAATAAAAAAAAATTTAAGAAGAATTTTAAAAATTGGAAAAAATTTGCTATGACGGCACAAGAAGAAGTAGAAGATACGGTTATGGACGGTGATTTATATAGTGAAGAAAAATCTACTATTGGATATTATGGGGACGATATAGAAATTAACGAAGAAGCATACAGAAAAATTTGTGATATTAATAAGGATATGTTTAACGAATTCACAGCAATTAGTATGATTGCTGAAAAAATTGGTTGGTGGTAATTGTATAAAAAAATAATTTTAATTTAATATGACTTAAATTTTTTTTTATTTAGTAGATAATCCTATATTTTACTGTATCACTGTATATACAGTATTACAGTTGGAAAAATTTTAAATTGGTTTTTCTATAACTCAACATAACACCAAACGGAAACTATGGAATATACACAAAATTCTCAACTAATTCTTGATAAAATTAACACAACCGCTGGAAATTGTGGAACAATTACAGATTATATGAATGGTTTAATAGTTCCATATAAATATTTTAAGAAACTTAATATACTTCCCCTAAATCTTGTGGAGGGGGAAATGGATAAACACTTTGATATTCATAGGAATTTGTTAGAAGATTATGAAAATTTGCCTTATTATATTTTAAAATTTGTTAAATTATATGAATTTCCAATTTCAAAATTAACACTTATGAATTATAGTAAATATTATAACGATTTCCCAATACACCTAATCACGGATAATTGTGGTGCTGAACGACCTATCAAAGAAGATATTATCAAAAATCTTGATAAATTTGAAAGTGTTCTTGATAAGAGTGATTATTGTGTATGGACTAATAGATTATATAATATAGTTGAAAGTTTGTATCAGCAAAATTATAAAGGTCTAACCAAATTGGTTCAAGCATATAATCTAAACGAAGAAGCAATAGAAAAAAACAAAACAAAAAAAAAACCTTTTAGTGAATTAGTTGCTGGTGATATTATTGAGTTTAGTGAAGCTTATGTATTGGGTAAAAGGAATTTTACGAGTGCTATTTATAAATATGAAATTCTCAAATTTAATCCTAAAACTATTAAATTTACAGAAGTATTTGACCGTGATAGTGTAGAATTCATAAGTAATCCAAAAACAACATATATGGTAAAGTTTGATAAATTAAAAAATATATTAGATACAAAAGATTATGTAGTTAATTAAATTTAAATTAGTTGTTATTAAATTTTATAAATATTAAATTTTATTTTTTTAAAATTGATATTTTTTTATTATTATTTATGACTATGAATTCTACACTATCTACTATTACCAGTGAAAATAGTAATAAATATGATTATTTTAAATTATTAGTAGATAAAAATAAAATTAAATTAAGTGCTGATTTAGTAGAGGATAAAATAAAACCAAAATTTGATAAATTTACTTCTACTTCTTATTTTCTAAATAATATTTTAAATATTGTTATTACTAAAAAATTATTAAATAATTTTAGTTTAACGGTTCGTAAATTAAAAAAAACTAAAATTAAAGATAATTTTAAAAATTTATTAAAATATAATACACCTTTATTAAAGAAAACCTTAATAGATATGTTAGAAGACGCTTTAAAAAAAACAGAATTAAAAATACCAACTGGATATGATAAATATTATATAGATACTATATTTATAAACCGATATTGTTTTGATTATGTAGGTGAAATTGCGAGAAACGCCAACCAAGATTTAAATGATTTTAGTTTATGTGAATATATTTCACCAGCAAAATATAAAAAATATGTAATAAATACATATAAAAACTTATTAGATAGTTTAAGTGGCGAAGTATTATATGAGTGTTTTTGTGAAGCTTATGATAATGACGGTGATAATTATATTCCCAAATCTGCTAATATAAACCCAATTTATATAAAATTTGACTTAAGATTTGAAAAAAGAAAAAATATAGAAAAACTTGAAAATTATGATAATCTTATTAAATTATTAAATAATTAGTGATAATTAAATAATTTACTACTCTATAATAGTATATAAAAAAACAATAAAAACAATTTAATTTTAATTTTTTTAGTCATAATTTTAGATTTTTTAGGGATACTTATTATTTTTTTTAGATAGTTAGTAAAAAAGTATCTATAAGGGAGGTTGTTTATATATAATATTATTTTTACTTATAATTAGACAGTTTAGACAGTTAAGACAGTTAAAACCAAATTCAATTAAAATTACACTATAAATATAATAGTGTTTTTTTTTTTTTTATTATTATATATAAACGATTTTTTTATGCTTGAAAATTATAATTTTGGATTAAAGTGGTGTGGGTTATAAGTAAATTTAATATAATTTATAAGTAAATCTCTTATAAACCCAATAAATTTAATCACTATCGCTTTCAATTAATAAATTTGTATTATCTAATAAATCCTTCACTTGAGAATGTGTAGTATCAATAATATAAAATACACGACTTAATTTTTGTTTTTTAATACAATTTTTATATATTTTTCTAAATCTAAATCCTAATTTAGTTTGCGACATAGCTTCTAATCCAGCACTTTCACAATATTCTTTATATTCTGTATAAATAGTTTGAGCTGATTTTCTAATAGTTGTTTTATTTGGATTATAGTATTTATTAACAAATTCCTTAAAGAATAATTCTTCTGTTGGTGTGAAATATTCAATTAATTCTTGTTGAACTTGAGTAGTAGGTAATCTTTTTTTAGCTTCTGCTGGACTACTAAACACATTATCACGATTAATTAAATAATTATAAAATCTTTTTTGAACTTTTTTATCTTTAACTAATAATCCTAATTTATTAAAATATTCTACATTACCTCGCATAGTATCACTGCCTTCTATTAGTAGAATTCGTCTATCGTTATTTGTAATTTTAATTGGTATATCGTTATTTGTAGTAGCAATAAATCTATGATATGAAATTTCTGTTCTTAATTTAATACCTTTATCGTTAATACTAACAATTTCGTCTGTAATTAAACTTTTAAATTTATTTTCTAATCCTTTAGTAGCAAGGAAATCTAATTCTGCTAATTCCATAAATATTTTACCACTCATAGTTGGATTGAAACTTCCAAATATTTCGTCTTTAGCGTTATTAGTAAAACCACACTTACCATTTCCAATCATATCCTTAATCATATTTAAAATCATAGATTTACCAGTTCCTGTATTACCTTGTAATATTGGGAAAATTCCTACTTTTTGTTCGGGATATAGAAATATATGTGCGAACCAATCTAACATATATTCATAAACATTTGTTTCACAACCACAGATTAATAATATATGATTTAGAATTACTTGTAAATCTTCTTCACTACAAATATCTTCACTATAATTTTCTACAGCAAAACCAGTCCATAGATTATAATAATTAGAAGGACATAATTTATCGTTTGGGAAATAATCACAATTTTCATAATATAATATTTCTTCACAGGAAACCCATTTATCAATAAAAGGTATTTTTTTAAGATTACCTTTTTCGTCATAACCCATAAATTTCTTATGACTATACATATCCATAATTTCCCTTTTAGTTAGAAATAAAATTCTATCTTCTAAAAGTTTAATATAGCAATTACTATTAATAATTTTAAAATGTGTTTCTTCAAATTCTTCTTTCATAATTTCAAATTCGTCGTTATTAGTATTTTCAATTAATTCTAATAGTTCTAACTTTTTCTTTTTATCTTCTAATCTTCTATATTTATTCTTAATTTTAGTAAATCCAGTTTTATTAAATTTACTATATTCAAATATAGTTCCAATATTTAAACTATTACAATTAATAGTTTGATTATAATACCATTGATTAAATACTTCTACACAATCAAACTTTAAACTTTTTTTAGAAAATTCTAAAGCTAATTTATATTGGTCGTATTTTTTTAATATAGAAATAATTTTAATCCAATCGTCATAATTATCACTATATTTTCTTGGGATATTATCAACAATTTCCTTTAGTTCGTCTAAATTCTCAATCGGGGTTTGTAAGGGGGTAGTATTACAATCTAAACTTCTTATGGAATTATTAGTGCCTTCACTTATATTTTTAAAGGGAAATTCCTTAAAATAATTTTTGATTTCGGTGTCGTCAAGTTCTAAAATATCTTCACCAAAAACTTCTTTATCTGCCTTTTCCCAAATTTGTTCTTTTATAAAATCACCTTCTAAATTATTTAGTGTTTTATTATGACTACCCATACCAGCTGTATCTTCTGCTAAAGTATAGAAATGGAAACCTTTATTATTTCCAAGTGTATAATATGTATTTTTTAAATCAGGATATAATTTATAAACTTCTTCAATTGTTATATCTTCGTCTATATCTATGACTAAAATTGGTGTATCTTTTAATTTAATTTCATAACAAATATAATAATGTGAAATATCTTTTTGGTTAATACCATAAATTAAATTTTTGATTTTACTATCGTTTATATCTTGAATATTATGATTACGACCTACAACTTCTTTTTTATTATTTTTATTTAATATACCTACAACTACTATACAATAAGGTAAGTCATAGAAGTCAATTAAATTTTTGATATTATTAAATTTTACCATATTATTATTATTAGATTTTTTTTCCACCATTTAATATATTTATAAGTTCGTTTTTAAATATTTTACATATATAAATAAAAATATCAATTTTAAAAATACTTTAATATTCACTAATATTTATGAGTAAAAAAAAATAAATTTTTAAAATTGATAAAGTATAAATTAAATCCAATGGGAAATTCAAGTTCTCAAAACGGATTAGTTGCTGAATATGTTAGTGAGGAAAAACGAGAACAATTATATCAACAAATGGTTATTGGAAGAAGTTTTAAATTAAATAATATAATTCATAAATTATGGAAATTTGATAATAGTAATAAATATTGGTATAGTTTAGACCAATTACAACGAAATTATCTTATGGAAACTTGGTGTGTAAAAGTGAGAAGATTTGAAACTGATTTTTGTAAAGGTAGAAAAATAAATATAATTAATAATTGGATTAATAATATGAAAATTTAAATTTATTCTTTTTCATAAATCCTATCAATAACTTCAAAATCACAACTATCTTTTTCCCAAACAAGTTCTATATTTTCTATATCGTCAAATTTATTTAAATCTTCTTGTATATAAGTATTAATATAATTTATTAAATCTTCAGTATTATCAGCACAAAAATACTCAATATATTCTTCTTCTAAAATTTCTTTTTCCCAATAATTAACACAAATAGAAAATCTTGGATACTCACTTCTGCTATACCAATTTAAACAATCTTCGTTAAATTTAATATCATATTCTTTAGTTGGTGTATCACGGGACATAGTTTATTGTTTTAATTCAAAAAAAATATAAAATCAATTTTAAAAAATTAATTTAAAGTAAAAGTAAATATTCTAATAATTTTTGAGGAATACTATATCGTTGTTTTAAACTTGTTCTATCGGGGTGTTCTAAACCTTTAGCTTTCATACCTTTTTGACTTGTAATTCCTAAACAAATTTTATGTTTAGGTTTTCCAACACATAAACAAGGTTTATTTTTTAAACTTTTATTTGTTAAAATTTTAGTGGGTTTTTTATAGTCATATCCAAAATAACAATAACACACATTAACATACTTTTCTAAATATTTTTTATTTTCAACAAAATCCCATATTTTAGAAAATTGTGGATTTTCTATAAAATAATATTTTGGTTTAAAGTATTCTATAATTTCAATTGTTTTATTTATAAATTTACTATGACTTTTTCTAATTTCATTTAATTCATTCATATCTTTATATTTTCTACCAACCCACGCATTTTGAAGCATACTAAATATTTTACACTCGGGGGAAGCCCATATAATATCAAAGTGTTCTACTGGATATTGTTTGTAATCCCAATCCATAATATCAGTTAATATAGTAGGATTATACTTTTTTAAAATATCCAAACTGATTACTTCCATATTTTCGTTATTTTCATAAAATTTAGTTATACTACCTGAACCTTTGAATAGTTCTAAACACCTCATATTTAATTTAATTAAAGATTAAAATTTTAAATTTAATACTTACTTTTTAATATTTGGGATTTTAAATTTTTTAACAATATCTTTATCTATTCTTCGTGAAGGCCCACCAACTAAAACACTTGCGACCCTTGATTTGCCCCAACTAAAAGGTGTTTGATTAGGTCTTGACCCTGAACTAAAATATGCGGCTTTACCTTTTTTTAAAATTTGTTCTAAACCTTTTTTTAGTTCTTTTTCCCTTTTATCAGTTTTGGTTAATTTATCAGCAATTTTATTTAAATTTAAAGGTAATTTTAAAATACTTTTGACTTGATTAACATATCCACTACTTTTAGATTTAAAAGATTTTAATTTATCCCGTTTTGATAATATGCCTTTTTTGTAATCGCTCACACTTTTATCTAATTGTTTTTTTTGTTTTACTTTATCTTTTTTTGATAAAGTATCGGGAATATAATTTTTAGAATATTTCATATATTTTATTAAAATATTATAATTATTTTCCTATTTTTTTTTTAACTATATTATGACTTTCTGTAAAAGTTTTGCCTTTTCGCATTAACTTTCGCATTTCGTCCATATGTTTTTTAGTATGGTGTTTAGCGTGTTCTTGAAGTTTTTGAACTACATTCATTTTTTTTATTGATTTCATATTATACTATATAATAATAAAAAAATAATTTGATTAAAGTAATTTACTTTTTTTTTGGTTTCACTACCGCTGGTTTTTTTTTTGGTTTCACCACCGCTGGTTTTTTTTTTGTCCCCATTCTTTTATCGCTTAAGAAAAATGGCTTTGAAGTGTCCCGATTGGATTTAGCTATAATTGCCCCTCCCCTCGGTCGTCCTCCTGCTTTCACAAGTCTTGCTATTTTTTCCATAAAAGACATTTTCTCACTATCCTTGCTTATAGGCCCTTTATAGTTTGGATTTCTTCTTACGCCTCCTTTTTTTCTTGGTGGTTTTCCCATTAATCTTCTAATTGTATCTTCGTTTGGGTCTTTTCTTCTCATTTATATAATATAAAAAATAAAAAAAAATTTAATTAAAGTATTTTAAATTTAATTAGAAACCTGCTAATCTTGCCGTATCACGCCAACTCATAGTATTTTTAACAACTGGTTTTGGTTTATCAGTATTTTTATTTTGTCTTGTATTACTACGGGTTTGTGGTTTAGCTTTTGGTGCTTTTTTCTTTTTATTAATAATTTCAACAACTTCTTCTTCACTTTCCTCTTCTTCATAATCTTCGTCGTCGTCTTCTTCACTTTCACTTTCACTTTCACTAACATATACAACTTTTTTAGGTTTAGCTTTTGGTTTAGCTTTTGGTTTAGTTTTAACTTCAACAACTTCTTCTTCTTCTTCTTCACTTTCTGTATCAGGTTCATTTAACCATTCATTTAAATCAACACTATCTTCACTATCTTCTTCTTCAGGTTCAGGTTCAGGTTCTTTCTTTTTTGCTGGTGGTGGTATAACTTCAACTTCTATATTTTTATTTTTTTTATTTATACTATTCATAGGGTTTATGCCTGTGCTTGATTTAGGAAATTCATTAGTATTTTTAGGTTTTGGTTCTTCTATGATTTCTTCTTTGACTTCTGCTTTTTTTAATTCTTCACTTTTTTTAATTAAATTCATACTTTCTTCTGCGACCTTTTTAGATTTTGCTTCTTTTTCAGCTTTTCTTGATAAAATATTATCAGCACGAATTTTCCTTGCTTTATCAAAAGCTTCTTTCTGTTTATCAGTTCTTACCCGTTTAGGTTTCTCAATTGGATTATCACCCATTATATATTTATATATTATATTATTTTTAGATTTATACTTTAAATTTAATTAGAATTAATTTGTTTTTTCAATTCAAGAATTTCCATTTCTTTAATATGTTTTTGAGTTCTTCTATGTCTTGCTAATCGTTGTTTGGATATAACAGTTCCACACTCACAAGTAATTTTTTCTGCTTTTTTTCTACTAATTTCTTCTTTATTATTATCACGATATTCTTTTTTCTTTTTGTTAATTTCTTCTCTATTTAAATCACGATATATTTGTTGAGTATTTTTAATATGTTCTTTATTATCTTGATAATATTGTTTTTTATATTCTTTACGGTCAGTCATATTTATTACTTTAATTATTAATAAAATAAAATCAATTTTAAATTTAGAACTTTATTTCACTTTTAATATTTTTAAATTTAGGTTTCATAATTTCATACTTTTCTGTATTTTTTTTTAAAATATTCATATCAGCATTAATTTTATTAAATTCTTTTTCACTAATAGGTTTATTACAAATATTTCTACAATATGTATATAATTGTAATGGTGGTAAAGTATTAAATGGTGGTGTTCTTAAAAGTAATTCATACATATCATAATAATTTTTTTCTTTAATTAAAGTTTGAGAAATAAATTTCATATTAGTATCCCCAATATTAAAATTAAGTTTTGGTAATAAATCACAATATTCGTCATAATCTAAAGTATTAGATTTTTCTAATTTATTTAATTCTTCTAATTCTTGAACTTGATTATAAGGTATTCTATCTTTTAAACTATTACCTAATTGAAAACTTTTAGTTAGTGGTGGATTTATAAAATTAAATACTTCGTGATAATTTCTATTTTGAATATTTGAAATTGTATCTTCCATTTATATATATTTATGACTATTTTAATTTTATATTTATTACTTTAATAAAATGCCTCAATTCTTAAATTTAATATCCAAACATTACTTATGTTAGTCATATCAACACCATTATTATCTATATCCCTGATTTCCATTTTTAACATATCGGGAATATTTGTAATTTGTATTGGGGCAGTAGAACCTTGATAAGATAAGGCAAAATCTGTGGTTCTTGCCGAAGCAATAGAATTAGCAACTACACTACATAAAACAGTATTACTACCTCCCACATACGAATTAAAAGAATTATATTCAGTAAAATTACTATGTAATCTATAAACTTCTTTGGTTAAACCTTTTGTGTTTATAGCAAAATTATCAATATATAAAATTAATTTTTTATAATTACTTCTTTTTACTGGTAATCTTATATCATATTCAAATACACCAGTTTCGTCATTACTTCTTGTATTACTTTCACTATCTAAACACAATCTAATTATATCTTTATCACATTCACAAAGTCCCATTATATAATAATAATTATATTTTAATTTTATATTTTTTTTATTACAATAATTATGACTTCTCAAAGAAATTTAACTGGTTTAAATTTAGGTGCTTCACGAAATTTAACTGGTTTTACACCAAATTTAATTACTATAACAGCAGAAGAACCTATATTAGCAAATACTACATTAAATAATACAAATATTACTATTGATATATCACCGTTAGATACAGCAACATTAGCATTAAGTGATAATATTTTCGTTCAACAAGGTTCAGCATTAAAAAAAACTACTTTTACAGATATTAAAACTTTAATAGATACTAATACAGAATATGGAGGAACAGCACCAATAGTATTAACAGGCACAACATTTAGTTATGATATATCTTCTTTAGGGGACGCAACATTAGCATTAACTGATAATATTTTCGTTCAACAAAGTTCAGCATTGAAAAAAACTACTTTAACAGCTATAAAAACTTTAATAGATACTAATACACAATACACCGCAAGAACCCCATTACTTTTAGGTTCAAGCACCCTCAATGAGTTTAGTTTATCAACATTATCGGGATATGGAACAGCAGGACAACTTATAGTCAGCACAAGTAGTAGTGGAACAGGTAGTGGAACTTCATTAGGATATTCCAATGTTTGTAAATTAAGCGATATAAAAACTACAAATGCTAATCTTTTAGAAGAAAATAGATTTTTTGAATATACCACAGGAAGTGATTTAATTACAATTGGAAATAATACGGATACTTTGACTTTTTTTAGTAAATCTGCGACAGGTTCGCCTTATGGTATAAATATGCCTGCTGTTTCTGCTACTTCTACTATTTTAACAGATACAACATTAACTGCTTCAGGGGCAATTCTATTAGGAAGTAATAATATATCACTAAATCCAGCAGGATTTAATGTCGCCGAAACATTTGATACTAATGATAAAATTTTAATGTTAGACGCAGACGGAACTACTTTTGAAAAAATAAATAAAGCAAGTTTTATTAGTGAATTGACTGCTGACTTACCTTTTCTTACAGAAGCTACTGCCGTAAATAATTTTGGGACTGCTTCGCAAACAGGAACAAGAACATTGGGATTATTAACACAGAATACAGATATTAAAGGTGCTTTTATTAACAATATAGGCACAACAATAGCATTTCAAGTTGGGGCAACTGTTTTAGGACAATTTAATTCTTCTAATTTAACATTAAATACAGGAACACTTTTAAGATTAGGTAATAGTTCGGTATTAACAAATAGTATGAGTAGTGTATGGACTGATTGTAATATACAAACTGATAAGGATATTAATTTATATTCGGTAGGTCAAAATTTTACTGGAAGTTTAAACAGAATTGGTTTTATTGCGGGGGCTTCAGCTGAACTCACTGGAACTATTGGATATTCAGGGAGTTCAATAACAAAAGCAAATGGCGGAACACCAAATAGGGCAGGAACAGGAACAATAGGAAGTATGTTTATGAATGCTACGGGTTCAAGTGCTAATATTTCATTTTGTATTACAACTATACCAACAGATATAACAAGCAAAGTAAATAAGTTTATTATAGACGCTGTTGATACATATACTATGAACCCTATAATATTGGATAGTCCAACAACTAATCAAACTTTTATTGATACAGGCACAAATAAGGATTTTATATTAAAATGTAGTGGAACAGAATTTTTAGTATGCGACGCAGCTGAAAGAAGGCACATACAAATTGGTAGGGGTGCTTTTAATTTTGCGAGTTATGATTTTCAAACAGCATTAACTATAAGAAATAATGCGGACGATAGTAGTTCCAGTGAGTTTTACCAAGACGCACGAATGCGACTACAAAGTGTCGTAAATTCTACTTCACCTGTAATTGAATTAGTTGTTGATAATGGAACTAATAGTGGAATTTTAAAAGCTTCTTATATTTTTGTTGATAATACAGGGGCATTATTTTTTAATACTTCTTCAAACAATACAGCCAATACAGGAAAACGAACGGTTATTAACGGACAAGCATTAACAACAACACAAAATGTATATTTTACAGATATTCAGGCTACGGGAAGTTATGGTGTATATTTTATAATAGGTCAAGACCCATACCTTACAAGTGGGGGAAAAGGTTGGAAAGTTGATATAGGTGGAACGGGTGATTTACACTTTAAATTTAATAATGGTGATTTGACTAATATAACACAAATCAAAGGATATATTAATCAAAATGTAAATAACGGGCAAATGAACTTTACAGGGCAACATAGGTGCGTCCCCAAGGTAGAAGAACTTTATGAGAATGTTAATGATTATATAGGATATTGTGTTGAAAGCACAGGTGAATACAATAGTATATTTACAGAAGAATATGAAGAAGATTTTGAATTAATTACAACGGTTAATGATAATTTTGACGCTGAAACTAATACAACTACAAAAGGATATATTAAAAAAGAAATTATAAAAGATAAAAAACAAACTCAAATAATTAAAAACGAGGCAACTATTAACGAAGCCCAACCTATAGTAAGATTAACTACAAGTGCTAAAAGTAAAAAAGTATATGGTGTTATATCCGCAAAAGAAGACGGAAATAATAGAATTTTTCAAGTAGGAGTATTCACAACAAATTTGGGTGAAAGAAAAGATAATAGACTTTTTATAAACGGATTAGGCGAAGGAGGAATTAAAGTTTGTAATCAAAACGGTAATATAGAAAACGGAGATTTATTATGTAGTAGTGATATTGCTGGAATTGCTATGCGACAAGACGACGATATAATAAGAAGTTATACAATTGGAAAAGCTACACAAGATTATAATTTTAAAGATAGTAATGAAAAAAAATTAATTGGTTGTGTTTATTACTGTGGATAAAAAAAATATTATAATAAAGTATGGATATTAATACAATTTTAATAATAGGAAATTTGATATTAAGTGGTATGACTATAATTCAAAGGTCAAGGTGTAGTGATATAGAAATTAGTGATTGTATAAAAATACATAGAAAAGTTCCTAACGAAACTGAAATGGACGAAGTTGTTGCGACACCAGTTAATAAACTTTAATTAAATTTTAATTTGTTAATAATTCAAAATTAAAATATTATACATATTATAAATGAACCCCGAACAAGTCAAATTCTCGTCTTCTGCGGTAGAGGCAACGGCAGCTGAAAGCGAACTCGTTATTTTCCGTAGTGAATTAACAAGTTATAATCCTTCTTCTAATAAATTTGTAAGAATTAATTTACCAGTCGCTGATAAATCTTGGATAGATTGGAGTGATAGTGTTTTATCTTTAAAATTCACTAATCGTTCTTTTGACGGCACAAGTGCTTCCACAAGTGAAACTGCTGTTAAAACCCAGCTTTCTAATCTAATCAAATCTATCACAATTTTAAATTCTCAAGGCGAACAGGTAGAATACATTAACAATTATAATTTAATTTCTAATATAATTGACGATTATACTATGGGAACAAATCATAAACAAGGTGTAGAACAAATTTTAGCGGGAGGTTCTGCTAATGGCGACCCTGACGGAGCAACCGAAATTGCGGGTGCGAACGCCACAAGTGAAGCTGACGGTTCTTCTTTAGTATTAGTTGATAGACTAATGACTGGATTTACCAGCGGACAATACCTTCTACCTTTAGGATATTTAATAGGACAAGCCCCAGCAATTCTTATTGAATTAGAAGACGCAGCTACTGCTTTAAAAATTAATACCGTTTCTAATACTAACGCAGCTTATGCTGTAAGTGAAGTTCAAATTAGAGCTAAACAGATTAGGTTTAATTCTGCTTTCAACGCTAATTTTGAAGCTACTATGGCTTCTGCTGGTGAAGTAGGTGTAAATTATATAACCGAAAGTTTCCTCCACAATCAGGCTGCCTTAAATTCAGGTGTATCAGGTCAGCAAACAGTTCCATTTTCTGTTAATCCAAGAAGTGCTAAATATATTCTTGCTGTTTGTAGATTAGAAGCTAATGTTGCTAATAAAGATAAATATTCGCTTGGTTGTCGTTCTTCAGCTGCTATTGGGGAATATTCGTTCGAAATTTCAGGAAAAATGTATCCTACCCAACCAATCCAGTTAAGCGATACTAACTACGCACAGGGATACTCAAATTTACTTGATTGTTTCGGTCAAATAGGAAATCTTAATCACAATACACTAATTACCAAAGGAACTACCCGAACACTTTTCTATTCTAATACTCAAGGAACAGACCAAAAATTCGTTGCTGGTTTAGTGTTAGAAGATTTTAACTCTGCTACTAACCCTTCTACCTACTCGGGGGCAAACCTTTCCACCGTAGGTCAAATGTCTTTCCGTCCAAAAATAGATACTTCACTATCAGGTGCTTATCGTGTAGATTTCATAACTTCTATCGATATGAGCCTTCACTTTACTATGGACGGTCGTATGTATTCTGTGCGATAGATTAATTAATTTAAAAAAAAAATATATTTAGAATATATATATGAATAGTGGATTAGACGCAGACAATGTTAGACCCGCAGCTTTAAGTTTAATGAGTAGAAATACGACAGCATTAGGTAGTTTCAAAAACTATATAACTCAACCTAATACAGATTTAGGGAAAGCTAAAAATGGTGAAATTACTTTAATGCCTAATTATCAATACAAAAGAAGATTTCAATAAATTATATATTTTAAATAATATATGAAAACATATACTTTAGAAAAATCAAAAAGTAAAAATAAAAAATTTAAAATTTCAAATGGAAAAACTATAAATTTTGGTGATAGTAGATATGACGACTTCACCCTACACAAAAACCCTAATAGAAAAAAATTATATTTAGCACGACATAAAAAAAGGGAAAATTGGAATAAGTCAGGAATTAATACAGCTGGATTTTGGAGTAAGCATTTACTTTGGAATAAAAATACTTTAAACAAAAGTATAAAAGATATAGAAGATAGATTTAGAATTAATATAATCAAAAAGTAAATTAATATAAATTTTTTTTTATTTAATAATAATATATGAGTTTTATTTCTAATATAGGAAAAAGTATTGTAAAAGGTGGTGCTGTAAAACAAGTTCTTAAAAGTGCTGTTAAAGGTATAAAAGGTGGTGGTGGAAAATTATTAAAAGGTTTAAAAAGACAAGCACCAAAAATTGTTCGTGGTATTAAATCAAGTTCAGCACAAACAAAGGCATTACCAACTGCTGTTCGTGAAGCAGTCGCAATTGGTAAAGCATTACCAAAAGGATTTGGAACAAGTAATACAGCAAGGGTTATGTTAAATAAAGTTTCACAGAATTTAGCAAAAGCTTCTAAAGGTGCTTTAAATAAAGACGCAGCTGAAAGATTAGCAAAAAAATTAGCAAAAAATTTAGCAGATAAAAAAAAAGCAAAAGTATTAAAAGATATTTTAAAAAATAGTAGGGCTGCTGAAACTTGGGGTTCGTATATAGCAAGGAACGCTAAACTGGGTGCTGGATTAGCAAGAAGTGTAGCACAAGGTGGGGCAGAAAATATAGCAATAGATAAAAGTATAAATTTAGTTGGAAAAGCTTTAGGGGGATTAGGGGCAGGTGCTGGGGCAGTAGGTGCTGGTGTTTTAATTGAGAAAAGTAAAAAAAAATAAATATATTATAATATATATATAATGAATATTTTGAGAAGTATTAGAAAAGGTGTAAAAAAATTATCACCCCCAAAAAATATTAAAGGATTAAAAAAACAAACTCCACTTTTAAAACGAGGATTAAAAATGTTATTACCACAGACCCCATTAGGTATGACTGCCTCTACATTATTAGGATAAGTAAGAAATAAATAACGAAACTTACTTAAATACATAAGA
>Ga0181400_1000279_pt1 | contig 21578 bp, 23 predicted proteins | sample 23SPOviralmetaG_FD_130129 | JGI IMG/M metagenome (GOLD analysis project Ga0181400, IMG submission 130129) | Marine viral communities from the oligotrophic San Pedro Time Series (SPOT) site, San Pedro Channel, CA, USA - 23 SPOT_SRF_2011-06-22 | ecosystem: Environmental > Aquatic > Marine > Strait...
TCTCCAGCAGCAACACAACCTTCAATAGTATTAACGGATCCGTCTAGGGTATCTAATTTGGTGCCTAAAGTATCTAATTTAGTGTGGTTGGTTACTTGGTTAGCAGCGGTAGCATCTCCGCCACCAGTCATCGAAACAACATCAACCTGAAGATGTCCGTCAGTGTCTACAGCAACTGGTTTAACTCTTTTATTCGAAGCATCAAAGGCATGGATATACTGACTCATTTTTATAAATTAAGATTAGAAATTAAATTTGATTCATAAACTTTAATTTTTACTTGTTGCAAATAAATTAATAGTTGCTGAAGATGCTTCATTATTGGTGATCTTTAATCTAAAGTAATCAGTATATAAATTCACGAAAGAATAAATTGCTCCATTAATAACTGATGTATTTTCAAAAGTTTCATAAAAGGAAAATGGTGATGTAGATTCAGGAGAAATCTCAAAACCGATTGAAACATTATTAAAATTAGATGTCCCAAAAATTAATATCTTGGTTCTTTTTAAAAATTTATATTCAGTTGTTATATGAGTTGATCCAGCAGTGATTACAACATTATCTACTATATGTTGAATATTTGTTGAGGGAAAATCCTGATATATTTTTAAAGCATTAGATTCTGCTGATATCGGTTGAGCTCTTTTTGTTGTTATATCTTGTCCTGAAATAATATGATGACTCATTAATATATATTATTTATTAATATAATAATTTCTTGTTTTATTCTTAAAAAAGCATTAAACTAAGTCTTAAAAGATAATTTAGCATTTAATGTTCTAGCAGTTACATCATTATTAACATATTCAATCTGAATATAACTCATCGCACACATAAAATTAACTAAGAAGGTGCAATTGGGATTTTCAAAAACTAGGGGGACATTAACTGAATGTAATTCTTGAAAATTAGTATTATCATGGGATCCCCTTATTAATATCTGTTGAGAGTTTAGACCTCCACTAATAGATCCAGTTAATGTCATATTACCTGTTGATGTTCTTACATCAGCACTATTACTTTGATGAGATCCTGTAGCATACGAAACATTATCGGATAATGTTATAATACTAGTCCCATGTGTTGTATCATTTGAAATCATAAGTCTACCATCAGAATCTAATAATGGTGAATAATATGTCCCGCTACCATCTTTAACGGTATTAGGTAATAATTTATTTGCTATATCTAAATGTGATGTTTGTTGGTCTTGAACTGCTATATCAGGATTTAAATCGGTGACCTTTCTAAAACTCATATCTATAATATTATGGAGATTTTTTATTTTAATTATTATCTTATATTTATATATAATGAATAAGTGTCTATTTTGCGAAACTAATACTTCAGGTTATTTTCAAAAGTGGTGTCCTAGGTGTCGAGCTCTCAAACATCAAATACTTTTATGGGGCGATCGTATATATGATGTTGTTGATAATGTGATGTGTAGAACTTTAGATAAACAAGATTTAAAAATCAAATGTGAAATAAAAAAAGAGATTGAAAACAAAGCATATAATTTAAGAAGTAAAGATACTGACAAAGACAAGATTAAATAGACTGTTTTTTTTATTTTAGTAATATATATGAGTATAGTATATGAGTTTGGTTATATATATCAATTAGTTTGTTCTGAAACTGGTAATAGTTATTATGGATCTACATCTAATCCTAGTGCAAGATATAATCATCATAGAGGTAAATATAATCAATGTTCTAGTAGACATTTGATAGATCCAATAATGAATATTATAGAAGTCAAAGAAGATATAACTAAAAATGAATTAGAGTGGATCGAAAAACATTATATAGTAAATAATCCTTGTATCAATAAAAAAATACCGAAACAAAATCCAAAAGAATATTACAAGGCACAAATAAAACAAAATCCTAATTTCAATAAGGAAAAATATATTGCTAGTGGTGGTGCTATGAGAAATATAAGAACTAAAAAGTATTGTGAATGTGGTGGGCGATATGTGCAGAGAAATTTGAAAATGCACTTAGGCACTGGTATACATAAAAAATATATTAGTAATACATATGAAATATGAAAGCAATAAGAAAATTAATAGAAGCAATAAAGTTATTTTGTTCTTGTAAATCAACATGTATCATAGGAGAAGAATTGCGAATTACTGCTGATAGTGAAAGTAAAACTATAATAAAAATATCTCTAGTATAATTAAAGAGATATGGTAAAAGTAGGAAAATATGATTATATGAAATCAAAAAGAAAAGATAAAAAATTAATGGTGGTTGTTAATGGTAAGACCATACATTTTGGTAATCCCAAGTATCAACACTATAAAGACAAAACTGGTCTGTGGAAAGATCTCGACCACCTAGATCCTAAAAGAAGAAAGAATTATCTAGCAAGATCAAAAGCTATAACAAATAAGGAGGGTAAACTCACAAAAGATATAGAAACAAGTGCTAATTATCACGCTATTCGTGTTTTATGGTGATATTCTTTAAGTCTTAAGCAAAATAAAACAAAAATATGCTGTTTTTACCCCATTTAAAGAATAAAAAATATTTTTTATTCTCTTTAAGCCCTTTTTCAAGCATTTTTATTGTTTTATTTGGGGGTATTTAAGGGATTTTTGTGAAAAAGCTTTTATTTTGGTTCATATATCACATTTTTCTTACCATTTGACAGATCTTCAATATAATCTACTTCTCCTGAGTCGGTGTCCGATTCACTGCAATCGGTTTGAAAATAATGGTGTGTGAATACATCATTAATAATTCTTTTATATACAGGGACTGAAACCTTTTCTATTTTAATATTTTTATATTTTCTAAACCTATGTCCCTCTTGTTTAAGATGATTACAAATAGTTTGATGACTTAGTCCTAACTTTTCCATGATATCATATTGCGTCATATAAAACTTAATATTAATAAGATCTCCCTCCTTATTAAATTCTTTTATTGCGTAATGGTAAAAAGACTTATTGGGATTTTTGCGAGGCATAGTTTATTTAGTATTTATTAATATACTATAACATTCTTTTTTTAAGTAATTTTCATAAATTAAATTTTAATCCAAACCTTCATCGTCTGTATCGTTTTCACATTCTATAGGATTTAGTCGCCACCCCACCATTACATTTCTTTTTTCAATTCGCGCTCCATTAACAACAGGCGTGTGTCTTTCTCTAAAATAACTCCTAAAGTTTACATTACCCTTTATATATACGATAAAGTTCTTATATGATTCTTCTCGCTTTTCTTTCTTTGACATATTCAAATATAAATCACTACATTTATATAAATCATATATTTCTTTTATTTTTAAAATATTACCTTCACTCTTTTCATAAGTATTTCTAAACCAAGTAAACTTCTCATCACTATGTTCTAAATATGTTTTTGTTCTGTTAATGACTTCTTCGCAAATATTCACTTTCTTGATGCAATCATAACCATGGATTGATTTATATTTTTTTGAATGATCTATCAAGTAATAAAACAATTGATGTTTATATTCTTCTCTCCATTCATCAGTTTTATATGTTGTATCTTTTGAAAATGTATTAATTCTATCAGGATCATTTAGTAAAGTCTGATCGCTTGTAAATGTGCTAACAAACGGTATATCCACAAGACGACGAGTATAAGAATCATCAATCCGACCATCAATTTTAGGTTTATTGTTTGCTTCTAAAAAATGTGTTGCTTTTAATACTACTTTATTATTCATACTATATTTTCTCTCAGCACTAATACCTTTACCACCTGTTAATTCTTTCATTGTCGATCCATTGATTTTTTTAGTTGTTGAATCAGGTTCTGAATAAATAATCATTCTTTTATTATTCATATTAGCTACTTGTGTGTTAATACCTTCTTTCAATGGTTGTAATAATACAGCATTAGAACATCTATAGCAAAAATTACTAGAAAGCATTTCTTCAAAAAGCTCATTTACAAGACCTTTACCATTACCTCCACCACCATTTGCTATGATAAATTTCTCGACTGGTTGTCCGTATAATGCAGTCACCAAAAATGAAAAGTAAGTATCTTTTATTTCTTTATCTGGAAATATTTTATTAAATAGATTATCAAGTAAGTTTATTTTTTCATCATCTCTTTCATTAAGTTGATAGGGTATTGTTGTTAATATATAATCAGTTCTAATAGCTTTTCTAAATTCGTGTTTTTGTAAATCATAGACATTAGAAGTAAATGGTAGAATATATCCATTAGCATCAAACTCTATATTATCAAAATCCCTAACTGATAAATGATGAAGAATACACTCGGCAATATTTTTTTTTTTGGTTGCTGTTTGAACCGATGCTATACATTTGTTAACTTGGGCTAATTTATCTGTATACCCTTGAGCTAAAAATTTGAGATTTTCATTTGAATTACATTCAATAACTTTTTTATATAATTGAACTCCAATCTCTCCTAAATATTCGGTTAAATACTTACTTATATAATATTTAAGTTTATTCAATTTTCTATCTTCATACCATAATTTATTATGAAAAATATATAACATATCATCTTTATAAACTAAATTTTCAAAATTTTCATTATAATAGATTTGTGCTAGATTATCTTCAGTAAAAAAATGCTCGGTTATCTCGCTAGATCGAAGTTTAAAATATTCATCCTTATCAGATAATTTACAGTAATAATAAAAAGTCCCCATTGATGAACCTTCTCTACTATTACTCCAAAGTTTATTAAATGTTTCTTCGTTATATTTCTCGCTTTTAGCTGAGATGTATTTTGCTATTTCATAATTATTATTATCTAAATCATTTGCTAAACTCCAAATTATTTTAGTCCATGAATCATATTCGTCTAGATATTGTATATCAATTAAATCGGCGTATTTTTGAATTTTTGAATCAATATTATTTGAGGGATTCATTTTATTATTCTTATGTTTTTTTTTAATAATCATTTTTTTCACTTTTTTCGTTTGTGGCTGTTCTTCTTCTTCTACAATATCTTTTAGATCAAAAAACCCTATTGTATCATTTTTAACTTTTCTATCTTTGGGAGAAAAAGCCCATTGACCTGATAATATCTCAATATCCTCAAATTTAGTTTGAGTTCGAATAGTATTAAATTTATAGTCTGTTTTTATAAAAAAATGCTTACCTTTCTTTTTAGTATTTGATTTTTTATAAGCAATACCATTCTTAATTAATGTTTCGACATACTCATAGGCATCTGGATAATCCTTTTGATAATCAATTTTATCTTTAAAATCCACATCTATAATTCTTATTTCAGATGTATCTAATGCTATACAATGACATTTATCTATATGTTCTTGTCTTTCTAAGATCGCCATTTCATCAAGATTTTTGAAATCATTTAGATCTGGTTTTGCGTTATATTCTTTAGGATATAATGGTATTTTACCTTCTTCTGTTACCTTAACATTTAAAGGAAACCACTTAATATTATTTTGATCTGCGAATTCTTTGATATCCATGTTTATAGTGTTTATTATATATACTAAATAAAATATTCTTAAGTATTTTTATATAAATATAATATATTTTTGAAAATGGCGGATTCTGGTAAATGTGGCAGATCTTGCCATATGTGGCAGATCTTGCCCCACTTTTTGGGTGATTCTCATTTTTGTATATTTTCTATGCGTAAACCCAAAACAGGGGCAAGATATGCCACATCTCCCACTTTTTTTTTCTACTTCTTTTCTATACAATTGTATATAACTACTTCTTTTTTCTTATAAATATAACACAATATAATAAATATAACACCATATAATATAATATATCATTAGTAAATATAATAAAATTAAATTCTTAATATATAGTAATATAATCATAAAACAATGGATTATAATATTAAACTCATGGATTTATTAAAAGAGAAACGACCAAATCTCAAAGAGTCATCAAGAAAAACCTATATAACTAATCTGAATAAGTTAGCGAAAGAAGTTGGGATTAAAAAAATCAATAATCTAATATTTCTTCAGAATGGTGGCAATGTTTGGAGAGCTCTCCAAGAAAAAAAGAAGTCAACACAAAAAACCTATCTAGCATCGATCGTAGTATTTTTAAAAGCAATAGATGCAAAGAAGAACTTGATAGATTTCTATACAGAGAAAATGAATGAATTAATGGAAGAATATAATCAAAAAATAATAAAGCAAGAAAAAAGTGAGAATCAAGAAGCGAATTGGGTAGAATTACCAGTTCTTATAAAGGAGATTGAAAGACAAGGTAGAGAGATCACTAGAATGAGATTATGGAATAAAAAGAAGTTAAGTCCTGCTGAATTCGATCAAATCCAACGATATGTTACTGGTGCTCTTTATTTAATATCAGAAGAGAACCCGCCGATCCGAGCGGATTATGCTGACATGAAAATAATTAGCGATAAAGATTATAATAATTTATCTAAAGAAGCACTTAAAGAAAATTATTTAGTAAATCAATCCCCAAGAAAAAAGCTCTTTCACTTGGGTAATTATAAAACCAGTGGTGCTTATGGAGTTAAAAAGATAAAGGTTGGTAAGAAATTAAATAATATATTGAATAAATGGATCGAAATAAATGACTCAGGATATTTATTGATTAATAATAGAAAAAAACCAATGACTCCAAATAGTTTATCTAAATATATGAATAAAGTATTCGAACAAGTAGGTAAGAAAATAGGTATAAGTCTAATAAGACATATATATATATCACACCACTTTCCACCGCAAAACGATGAAAAAGAAGAAGTAGCAAATCTGATGATGCATTCAATCGATCAACAAACGAATTATTCTAAAAAATAAATTATATATTATATATATAATGGATTTATCACAAGATAAAAAAATGATTGAAAGGATCACGAAAAAAGAAGACCCTGAAAAAAAGAAACCAAAGAAAAAATTATTTCAAATATTTGAAATGAAAAAACCAAAGAAAAAAGGTATAAAAAAAAGTTATAGTTATTGAGTTTTATTTATTCTTTTATATGCTAAATCATAAATCTCCTTATCCATTTCAACTCCTATAAATTTTCTATTTAAATTCTTACATGCTACTCCAGCTGTCCCTGATCCCATACAGAAGTCCATTACGACATCATTCTCATTTGAATAAGTTTTAATTAACCATTCTAAAAGTTTTTCTGGTTTTTGAGTTCGGTGTATTGTTTTATGGGGTGGTGTAAAATCTAATATAGTTGATTCTAAATCATCTGGTAAAATACTGCTTGGATGTCTATCTCCTTTGTTTTTATTATCTATTCTTTTAGTATTGTATACATCACACTTACCTTTTCCTTTTGTTTCGTATGCTTTTCCTTCTGTCTTCTGTGGGTTATATGTTGTCACTTCTTCCATGTCTTTTAAAATATCATATTCAATAAATCCATCCATCTGATCTATTTTATATTTTTCAATTAATTCATTATAAGTTTCTAAAATAGGTAATCCAAATTGAGAACTTTTATATCTAAAAAAATGATCTATCTTTTGTCCTACTTCTTTTATTAATTCTTTTTTAGTTTTACCAATAAATTTAAAAACCTTTTCAGCATAATTTCTTAAATGTAAATTTCTATTTATTTCAATATCATCTTCTTTATTATCAAATATATAGATGTTTTCATGCTGACGAAGCGGTGAACGATTACAATTTAAGAACCCAACTTTTTTATTACCTTTCTTATATATAAGATCATACTTAAACCATTTTGGATTACTATCTATTAAAGCATATCCAAATTTAGTGTTACAGAAAAAAACAATAACAGCATTAGGTTTCATAATTCTTTTAATGTGTATCCACATTTCATCTAGATCAATCGGTAAATCCCATTTACAAGCGGTGCATTTACCAAATTTAAAATTAGCATATGGTAGATCCAAAACAAATAAATCAATATGTTTATCCTGAATTTCAGTAAAGATATTAAAACAATTATCATTATATAACTCCATTTATATATTGATATTTAAAAAAAATAAAAATCTAACTAGAAAATGTTAGCTTACTCCAATCCGCTCTTAGGTCCATATTCTTTTTTTTCTTTTTAGCAAATGCGAGAAGCTTGGATTTACCATGTTTTTTTATTAATTCTTTTATTGTAATTGGAGTTTTATTATCTATCCTAATAGTAGGTCTACAACTTTTCGAATCAGAACCTTCTCCACATTTAACTATTTTTTGCGATTCTAGAAAAGGCACGACCTGAACCCATGCCTCATCTAACCATTTTTTACCTTGTTGTTTTTTTTCACCACGATATTTACCACCTAACCTGATATACTCTTTTTGTAACGCCATAGAGCGATATAGACTTGGTCTTTTATATTTTGGATAAACTGTTGATATAGCAGAGAGATATAGTTTTTTATTAACAACATTTTTAGGGATCTCCTTATTCATATATTATATATATATTATATATATAATATGTTTTATGATACATTCGCAGAATATCATTATAAAAGAACATTAAGAAAAGAAAAAATAAAGTTTTTATGTATAGCGATTGGTGTTGCTATATTAGGCACATGTTTGGTGTTATTATGTGCTTTTATAGGCACTACTTTTTAGCAGCATCTCTTTTCTTTTTAGCAGCATCTCTTTTTTCTTTCTCTTTTCGTTTTTCTCTTTCTTCTATAAAAATAACTTTTTTACCTGTTTTATCATCGCCTTCAGTTATTGATTTATAAAATGTCTGAGGATCAATTAGCGAAACTGCTTCTTGTATTATTTCATCTTGATCTCCTAATTCAATTCTAGCATTTAATTGAGTATTTACATCGGGATCTTCTAACCTATCTATTAAATCAATTGCTAATCTATATATTGACTTAGCAACTCTAATAGGTTTATCTTTTAATAAATTAAATAATTCTTTATTCTTTTGCACCTCAAGTGGTAATGACTGCTTTGCTTGTGACTGCTTTGCTTGTGACTGCTTTGCTTTGGGTTCTTTAGTCTTTATCTTCAATTTAAATTTCTTTGGTATTTTAAAATTTGATGGTGGTTCTTTACCTTCTAATAACCACTTGGGAGGAGGTGGTAGATCTTTTGGTTTTTCAAATCCAGACTTTTGATAAAATTCAATATATTCTTTATATGCTGGATATTTCTTTTTTAATTCTCTAAGAACCTTCGATAATGACTGCTTCGGTTGGCGAGCCGATTTAGGTTTAATACTTTTAAATCTCTCGATATTTTCAGGTCTAATCATCAATTTAATTAATTCATCTTTTTTCAGTTTACTATATCCAGTAAGATTAGTTGCGCGGATCATCTTTTTTAATTCAGGTAATTTATATGTTTCAAGTATCTCTTTCATATATAATTAATAATATATATTTATTTTTTATTTGTAACTGAATCAATTTGAGCTCTGTTTATACTTAAGAAAACAGAACTATCATTTCCAATATCCACCGATATTGAATGACCTGGATCTAAGATTCTAATTTTAAAATCAGATAAAGTGATGGGGTCTCCCCTATGTATATAAGGTATAGCATCAGAGACATATCCGTTAGTATATGCTGTGCTAGCATAAAATCTAGAAACGATCGCCGATATATTAGCACCTATATCACTATTACCTATAACTCTAACATTATTATTATATCCTGATATTTCTATTAAGAAGTATCCTTGAGTATCTGTGATCTGACCTAATGTTTTTAATCCAAAAACAGGAGTAGTCATCAAATTAGCAAAATTAATTGTTTTATTATAAGCAGCGGTAGTGGGGACTAGAATAGAATTATCCATGATAGAATCAGCACCTAAAAACGCTTCGGTTTGATTTACACCTTGGACTAAAGACATTTGAGGTATATTAACCGTTAATTGACCCCCCCCAACAGCTGTATATTTAAAAGGTTGATAATTTTGATGACCCCCTGCTAAAATAGTTGGATTCAATCCCAATTTACCAAACCAAAAATCTACTGGATTACCAGTTTCATCAACAGCAGATAATCCCATAAAGATGATCTCTCCCCTTTTAGAATCCATAAATGGTTGTATCACATTATTTGATGAATTACCTCTAACTGTATATTTATTTCCTATTTGTAAATTACTTTGACCTCCTGCTGATATATCAACATAAAAGGGGGTATGAAGTGAAACAAATTTAAAAGTTCTAGTTTCTTCGTCAAAGATAAAACTAAATTGATTACATCCGCAAATTGGGACATTATTCGCACCTCGTGTTAAATTCAATAATACTTGTGAATCAGAACTGAGAAAATACATATTTCCATTCTCATCATGATTATTTGCTTTTCCATACATAGGTGTAGAAAATGGGTATACTTGAATATCACCTGTATCAAATGACTTAAATTGGTTATTAGGTCTTTTAACACAATTATCAGTAATGATTCTTGCTAAATCATTTGGATCGTATGCTCCCTTAGCAATAGTAAATGATTGACTTTCTTGTTTGAGATTAAAGAAATCTCCTGCTGGGACTACAGATGAACCAGCACTAAAATCAAAACTATCTGATAGATTATGATGCTCCAAATGGTCTATCGTTCCCGTATATTCTATCCCGCTATAAACCATATTACCTCTTCCATCGCCTTTCCAAGTAGAATCAAATATAAAAGATGTTATACCTTGAGTTGTTGATTTCCCTGATTCTGTAGCATCAGCATTTAATAAAGTGATTGATATATCTTGAACTAATCCATCTATACCCTTAAAAGCAAATGTGACTGCTGTTCCGCCATAATGTCCTGAATAACCTCTGCTGTTTATATCAGAAGTAAATCTTATATTTGTTGCTCTAATAAAATTATTACCACCTGGGACAGTTTTTTCTTCTAATTGAAAATAAGTAAAACCATCTCCTCGTTTTGATGGTGTAGCCTCCTCTCTTTCTAGAGTGCACTGACTGTGTCTTTGATCTACAGCAGTAGGATGCTCTAGATTTAATCTATATCCACCGTCAGGTTCTAATAATTGATTCGCTGCTGTTCCTGTTGTATTATTAACTATATCAGTATTAAAACCGAAAGCACGACAAAAATTCATCGTAACTGTTGTATCTTCTTCTAATACTATTAAACCTCCTGAAGAGGCAATAGTATCTATAAAAACATTTTTAATAACGAGTTCATCCCCGTTATTCAAAGTTAAATTTTTCTTTAATGAAATAGAATATTCACCATTCACTTCATCAGTGGTTTTTAAAGAAGCATTTTCCTTTAATTCGATCACGGAGGTTTCCATTATATATATATATATATAACTTTTAAAAAAAGATTAATAATTAAGCATAAACAACTTGGTATTTACCACCACCTACTAAAAGTTGTTTTCTAATATCAGCAAATACATGGATATCGTATCCATCAGATTCAGGCACACTGAAAGTAGCTCCCTTGGTGTTAAGTTTAGTGGTTCTTGTGATTTCTAATTCAAAGTCTTTAATAGTATCATTAACATATAAACCATACCAGTCATTTCTAGAACCATCTAGAATCCCAGCAGTAATAGTTGATCCTTGATCTGCTCCAAGACGATTAGCACCATAATAACTGTTGCATTCACCATAAGCATCCACTAAATAACTAAGACGCTGGTTTGGTGTTTCGGCACCATTTCTTGACACTTTAGGTCGACCATTAATCTTAACATTAAACTTCTCGTTAATTAATGCTTGAGAGATGAGATCGCCACCATCTTTAACAGCATTAGCAGCACCTACATTTCTTGCTTTATTAGTGGGGACTTTCTGGATGAAAAATCTCATCATTCTTTTATTATTAAAACCATTTAATCTATTGACATTAGACTGGAGAGAATCGGCGTTATTCGCTGGGATTCTAGTTAAATCGTGTTCTATAGCACTCCATGTAGCACCATTTAAATCGCCCATCATTTTTTTAACCATATCAGCATCTTCTATAATATCACAAGCGAGAAGAGGACGAGTTGTAGTAACTACTTCATTATCAACTGATATCATATTTCGAACATCGGTTTCATATTCAATAACAAGTCTTAACTGTGAAAATAAATCACCTGGTAGCACTTCTAGAGATGAAAGAATTGGTAGACAATCTCTAAGATCAAGATATGCTTTAGGGGTTGTAGCTTCATCTGTAGTTAATTGGACTTTAGCAGGACTGCCTAAATCCATACTGGTCTGTTTAACAACAATGGCGTTAGCAGCGTCAACACCACTACCAACACCACTAACACATAAACCATATTGGTTTTTCATTTGTTGTTGACCTAATCCAAGGTTTTTAGCATCAGATTTATTAAATCTTTTAAAAGATAAATACCTGTTGCATTCACGACAAGCATCTAATTCATCTCTACCATTTAAAAGTCTAATCGATTTAATGGATGCTAAAGCACCTAAATAAGTATTATAGGTGGGAGTATTGGCGGCGGTTAATCCAACATTCATTAATCTCATACGATTTCCGTAATCTCCTTTAGGGAGTTGAAATTCAACCCTAAGATTTGAAACATAAACATTAGGGTCAATTAATTTTGTATTTACTTGATCGGTATAATATGACATCTTTTTATATTATACTAAAAGAAAAAAAAAATTAAAAATAAAAACTTAATAGATATTATTTTTTAAAGTCTAGACTTGGATCGAACTGTGAAAGTATAAGTAGACATTATGAGCGGATGTGATACTGGATGCTAACTGCACATCAAATGAGGATTTGGTAAAATCAACAAAGTTTTCAAATGAAGTTCCAACAATCATATTTTGACCTTGAGTTAATTGTGCGACATTAACATTGTTATGACCCATTGATCCAAATGACCTAATAGCATGATCTAATATTTCTGAATCACTTTCAAGAACATAGTTAATATATTTATTCAATGAATCATTAAATATAAACTGGAGTTGATTTAATCCAGCTAATCTAGCACAGGCGAGATTATCAGCAGTTGAAACATTTTCTTTCGCTTGTTCTTGAAATGAAATGCTGACACCTTTAACTGAACTGCTTGGGACATTAGCACTGATATTAGCACTAGCAGAACTGATGCTAGTCTTAATGTTATTAGTTTTTTGCATTAACACTGTTGGTGGAGATGCTTCGCTAGGCACCGTTGAATAACATAACCTTAAGTTAAAAAGTTTGTAATTCGCATCAGCAGCAAGAGCGATTCCATAAAGAACGGATAGACTTCTAGCAAGAGTGATTGACACCTGCATTGCTCCAGTCTTTGCGAATGATAAATTACCACCAGCAAATCTATTTATACAGCATCGTGGTTTCATAGCGAAACTAATATTTCTTGCTTCGGCGGTTGCTGCTGTAGCATCATCGGTAAAATAAGTCTGTGGATCTTGATTACAGTTTAATCCCGCCTCAACATCGGTAGCACATTTTAATTCAACCATTTTAGAGGCGTTCATGTAGTCATCCCTGTAGGTTGTTCCAGTTTCTTCCATAGCAACAAATCTATTGTAGTTATTAAGTGATTCGAGATTTCCTTGATTAGTGGTAGAGCAAGAAATTGATTCTATAACTGAATGTATACCTGCCTTTCTATTTATTTTATGAGTTGATAAAGTTCCCGAAGTAACTTGAGTATTTCCTGTTGAATTAACACGAAATTCTCCTACTAGTTTAACACTATTAGGGACGAGTGATCTACCTTGAGCGTTTAAAACAAAATCCACGACGGATTGTGGTTCATAACCTCCAGATTTGCGATTTTCAGGTTGGGCTTCATGATATATATAGTTTTCCATAGTTTTATATATTATGATAATAAAAAAAATTTAAGAAAAAACAACAATAATAAAATCCTTAATAAAAAATCTAGATTTCTCTAGAAACTTGCTTAAATAAATAAATGCTTCTTACACCTCTACCAGAATTGATATCTACTTGTAATTGTTTAGCGGATGCTGTAACTGAGAAACATTCAGCAATCATTTTAACTTCAGCACCACCAGAAGCATCTCTATGATTACTTATTTTCACGATTCTTGATCTTAAGGATTTGAGCTCTACTTCACGGTTAAGAAAAGTTCTGCCTAATCTATCCCAGTGTTCTGGAGTATTCATTTTAATTGCACGGTTTGTTAAATCAACTCCATTGACTCTTAACCTATAATCAGATATATCTAAATCACTAATGTATTTCGATGGATTAGCACCTTCACCGTCTGGGACACAGATAATTATATTAGCACATTCAGGTTCAACATAGAACATTTTGCTATAAGCGGTAATAGCGTTTTCAGTATCCTTTTCAACAGTATAAGTATTATATTGGATCTGTGGTGGTGGGGATTCACCGCTAGTATCTTCATATAAGACTAGAGTTACATTATTTACCTTAAAGGTATTTGCTGGAGAGTCTAAACCAGTTAACTTAACAAGAGTTAAATCACCAGCACCGCCAGGGGTAAGTGCCGAATCAACGGTTAATGAAATTTTCTTAGTCGCAGCGTTATAAGTAATAGCGTTAATAGTTTTTGGTTCTGTGACAGGAGCGGGTGGAGTAGCGGAGTTTGTAAAACCAATTTCTACCTGCTGACCTACATAGAATGGCGAATCCTCTAAAGAATCATAATCTCTAGTCATAGTATAAATTGCTCCAGCAACATCGGCAGCGGCGATAGTTCCAGTATCAAGTGCTCCTCTTGCTCCTACAGAACCATTAGTGCTTAATGCAGCAACATCAGCATTACTGCGTCTTTCAACCTGCGACCAATAACCACCACCTTGAGCGTCATCTACGGTTTTACCAGCGTAAGTCTGAAATCCAATATCATCTAGATCTAATGTGAGATGTATCATACCTTGACCGTATCTTCCAGTATCAAGTTGTTCTACTTGACCTAGACCAAAAAGATCCTTCATATCAACACGAATATCATGACTCTTGTTAGTGGATACTACGGTTCCTTCTTTAACTAAATCTCTGAAGGGAGAACCTGAAAGAATATTACCATCATTAATACCGTTAAATCCACGATAACTCTGACAAACCTTTTCAATTGGATCTGCTTCATATTGATCTAAATTACATCTTAAGACATTGACATCTCTAATATCTTCTACTTTACCAGCATTTTCAAATTCTAAAGAACAATGCTTAATCATGATAGGAGCTGGTGCTAGACCTAACCCTTCATTTCTTGCTAATGATGTTTTTGCTAATACTGTATTATTAATACCTGTTGAACCATCATTTGTAATATCACAATTTATCATTAAATGAGACTTTTTCATATTTATAACCATTCCACTTGGGATTATGAAATCACAGAGATTTTGGGTGGCGGAGAAATCTCCTCCTTGCACTGAATTTACTTTAGTTATCCTATCCATTTTTATACAATATAAATAGAAAATAAAAATAAAAAATAAAAACAAAAAACTATCTTAAATAAAAAATTAGGCATCTTGACCTATTTGAAAGGTTGATCTAATTTGAGGTGGTGGTGGTGGTGGAGCAACCTTTTTAGGTTTATCGCCTAGTAAACTTCCGATCAATGTTGAAATTCCAACCACAGCAGAAATTACATCGCCAACTGGATCCTCGGGCCCGCCGAGTGCTACATCAGTTTCTCCAGCAGTTGCTCCTGCTTTTGCTGCTGCTTCTCCTGTAGTTGAAAGAGCTTTTTTTCCAGCATTTGAAATACCTTGAGTCACTATATCTTGACCTTTAGAAATTGCTGCTTGTTCTCCCAACCCTGCTATTTTTTGTTGAGTAGTTCCTTTACCTGTTAATGTTTGAATAGTTTGGGCTGCCCCCAATACATCTCCAAACCCTGGTGTTGAATCGCCAAGTTTACTAATCAATGAACCCTCACCTTCACCTAAACCTCCAGTAGGTATTTCATTAGACACCGATGGGGGTTTAAAGGCATTAGGATCTACATTTGTTTCATCAATAGTTATGCTTGGTATCTTTAAAGATCCTGAAGTAGATCCAATATTAGGAGAACCGAAATCACCTATAGTTTTTAAATCAGTATCGTTATTTACAGGGGATGGTTCTGTTGCCGATTCTTGTGTAGGTGCTGTGCTTACCTCAGCTCCTCCTTTAGGCACTGGTGGGTATTTTTCATCAAATAATTGCTGAGCGGATTTAGCAAATCCTGATTTAACTGAGGATTCAGATTGTCTAGCAATACCTTGAAAGTTCTCGGTTTCATCCATCGCCTTTTCTCTAAAATCTAAATTCTTTTCTAATGAATCTAGATCAGGTGATCCATTAACTTTTCTTACAGCTGGTTGTTTTCCATCAATTTTATCTTTATATATACCTCTTAATGAATCACTATCAAGATTTCCTTTTCTTTCTTTCAAATTACTAATTCTTTGTTTTAATTGACCTGCTCTTAACTCGTCTTGTTTACCTCCCATGAATGCTCTGCTAATTTGTTTACCATAATCGCTGACACCCTTTAAGTCAGAAGTATAATCCGCCTTCTTAAATTGACTTGGTAAATTCTCTACATCACCTACACCAAATCTGCTGGTATCAGTAGAAGGTTTAGGCAAGGATGGTTTTGGTGGTGGTGGTGCTTTGAAGTCAAAGGCATCGCTCGATAAGGGTTTTACTCCTTCATTACTATCATTAAAATAAGAATCAAATTTAGCACTAATTGCTTTAACGGATTGAGGGGATGCTGTTTCAAGAGGATCAGCAGGTTCTTGATACCCTGAAACTTTTTTTAATCTAGAAATAAGATTATTGTCATATCCTCTAATATCAGAATCGGTTGCAATATTTCCAGTTTCATTATTAACAATATTTACTGATCCTGTAGATGGATCAATTTTCGCTCTAAATTTAGATGTTGAAAAGTCTGGGTCGAGAGCTCGACTTGGTCGAAACTCATCTCCGCCTTTAGTTAGAGTTGATGATACTATTGGAGCATCAGGTGGTAGATCTGCTTTAGTAACTGGTAAACCAAAATCATCAGTTAATAATTTGCTTGAGGCAACTGCTGGAGTTCCTTCCATCTTTCCTTTCATTTTATTAATAAAACTATTTAACTGTTCTTTAGTCTTAAGACCTCCTCTTTTAACAACTCCAGCAATTAATCCACTTGTTCCATTATCTTTGTAGTCTTTCGCCATTCTTTCAACTTCATCAGCATCTACTCCTAATGCTTTCATTTTTTTTCTGCCTAATCTAACACCTTTCTTAATAAGATTTTCAGCAGATTTTTCAATAAGACCACCTCCGAGCAGTTCACCTGCTTGAGCGAAAGCATCCTTAGATTGTTGTGCCTCTTCTGCTTTCTTTTCTTTTTGATCTTGTATTCTATCAATTTGATCTTCTGCTAGAGAATTTGCCTGATTGGCTGAATCAATTAAACTACTCGCTTGTGATAAATTATTCATTATAATATCTATATATAATATAATATATAATTATGAAGAAAAAATACCAAATTCTAAAAGTGATCGATAAATCTGATTCTTATGGGACTAAGAAATCCAATATCTTTGATATACCATTTAGGATCTTATTAACTGCTAAATCTGGTTCAGGTAAAACCACAGTTATTACAAATTTATTATTAAATCCAAATTTCTATTTGAAAGACTTTAAAGGTGATGATATTTATATAATATCTCCAAGTTTAAACAATGATGAGAAATTGATGGTTATTGCTGAAGAAAAAGAAATACCTGATAGTAATCTAATGACAGATTATGATGAATCAATAGTTAAGGCTATATACGATATGTTAGAAGAAGAATATGAAACAAGTATAGAATTAGGTATGAAACCAAAAAACAAATTAATTATTATGGATGATCTTGGGTTTAGTGGAGCATTAAGAAATAAAAGAATGGGACAAATATCAAGAATAGCATGTAATGGTAGACATATAAACCTAAATTTAATTGTATGCGTGCAAGCATACGCTCAAGCAAGTAATGTATTGAGAAGTAATATAAATGGTTTAATTATATTTGATACAAGTAAAAAGAATTTAGATGATATAGCAAGTGAAAATAATTATGTATTCAATAAAGATTCTGAATTTATTGCTTGTTTTAGAGCTAATGTAACTTCTAAAACAGACTTTATGGTAACTAATTATACTAATGATAAAAAAGAAATGTTATTAGATAAAAACTTCGAACCAATAGATATTGAGAAGTATAAAAAATAACTTTTTCGAAAAAAGTTAAGTCAAAAATAGATTTGTTAAAACTTTTCTAAAGTTTATTTATATCTATCCCATCTAGATTTAATACCTTTAGATATATATTTTTTTTTTTCAGGTATTGTTTCAACAGACTGAGCTGGAGTTTCTTCCTTGATAGTATTTAGTTGTGGTGCTGGTGCTGGTGCCTTGCTTGTAGATGATCGCAATTTGCTATTCTCTTCCATTAAATTTCTCATCATTACTTTCATCTCATCTAAATCCTCTCGTAATTTATTTTTTTCAGATGCTTGTGTTTTTTTAGCAACTAAATCTTCTTGTATTAAAGTATCCATTTCTTCTTCCTTTTTCTTTTTAATAATCTTTTTAACTTGTGCTTTTTTCTTTCTATTTTCTAATGCTTTTTTTCTACCTGCTTCTAGATTTTTTAATAATTGTGCTTTTCTTTCTTCAGTTAATGGAGGTCGTTTCTTACGCTGTTTTTTAGGTTCACCTAATTCATCTGTTTTAACTTCTTGAGTATTATCATCCTCAGGATCTAATACTTTAGTCTTGCTCTTTGCTTTAACTTTTGGAGCGGTCGGTGCTGGTTCGAGCTCTTCAACATGTTCTTCAACTTGTTCTTCAACTGGATCTTCTATTTCTAAATCAGAGTCAGTTTCAAATATTTTATTACTCATATATACTATTACTTAGATATAATTATTCATTTTTTTTCTTAATCAATAAAGTTAGTGAAGTTAAACCAACTGTCTTAACATCTGATAAATCGCCATATAGTAATCTTGCTTTTATATTTCTAAAATATCTAGGTTGGGCGTTATCTAAATCAATAAATACTAGATTAGATGCTTCATTAACAATGACACCATTTGCATCACTATTAGCAGGGATAGTAGCTATGATATTACGCCTCCCTTTTTCTAATCCATCATAAGAATCAACTTGTAGATTCATTAATTCAACAACTAAATTATCATAAGTTAAAGCAGCAGTATACAGATTTCTAGAATGAACTATGAAGTTGCTCCCTGCTTCTTCGCTTAATAAAACTGATTCATCAAATCCCAAATGTTGTGCTGTTAGACTCGAACTAAAAGTGAATCTACCATCATTTTTATTCGATGGTCTAGCATCTGAAGGTCTCGCCCCTAGTTCTGAGTGTTCGTTGCCTTGTGCTATATCCTCATTAGTGACTGCTTCAGTGGGATTTATATTTGCAACAAAAGGATCAAAAAAGCATCTAGTATAACCATCAAGTATAGCATTTGCTGCGATTCCGTGAAATATTATATAAGGATATAGAGGTTGTTCTACACCCTTTTCTCCTGCTCCGTTATAGGTAGTATCTAAATTAGTTGTGCTTAATAAGTCAAAAGTCACTTGATTATTTCTATATAATCTAATTTGTAAAGTATCTTCAACCTTAACAAACTCTATAATATCATTCGTTGTTCTCGTTGCTAATAGATGTAGGTGGGGAGCGATTCCTGAATCCTGATATGCTCCATCTTTATTGCTAAATTGATAATTATCGGTTGGTTTTCCAATACTAACATTATAAGTTTTTTGGGCGTTAGGGAGCGTAAATGCTCCAGTAGTATTCCATGTCGTTGGGCTAACATCACTTAAACCGATTTCAAAACCATTAGTATTTGATGCTCCACCGTTATCCGTTAAGTTTCTAATTCTTGCTCTAAATACAGCACAACCCTTACCGAATTCTTGATGACTAAAAAGAAGATTAGTATCATTAGTTTGAGAACTAGATGCTGATATATTACCGTTATTTGAAAAAGTAGCATCATTTAAAGTCGATCCAAAATCACCTGCAACATTATTTTGTAATACCTTAACAGAATTAGGGCAAAATTGGGATTCAATTCTACTCTTACCATTTTTAATTATACATTGAAATTGAGTCCCTATATTCTTGGGATTATAAAGTAATGCTTCATTAGTTTTTTTTTGTAAATCAGCAAGTAATTCAGGAGCATTATCAACATTATATGTTACTGGAGATGATAATTTTGCTGTCCCTATAGTAGCAGCATCATTTATATTTGATTGAAAAGTAATTTGATTATTAGATGCATTTACAATAAATTCTTGGGGATCTAGATCAACAGCAAGAGATCTATAGGCAATTTGCGATCCTTCTTCTATCTTAATATCTTGATTAAATTCATTGTCTAGGATACCATCATCAACATTATCAGCACTTACTAGTCTAATAAATTTCATTATATAGAATATAAAAAGAAAATAAAAAAAATTATTAATCAATGAATATCTTGAACTCCAAGATTATCTATTAATGCTTTATCTAAAATAAGTCTTGCTTCTTCTATAAAAGCAGGATCATCCGTATCCATAAATCTTTCTACTAAAGCATAGATCAAAATTAATTTCTTTTGAAGATTTTGGATAGCAGTATTTTTGCTAATCATTCGTTCTTTAAAATCCTCCGCCATCTCTAGATATTGATTTTCGGTTATATCTTTTTCTTGTTCTGAATTTATTGAATTTGTTATATCTACTAATTCTTCTAATATTAATACCATAATATATATATTATTTATTTTTATCTTGATTTTTCAACAAATAAAGTCACTGTCTGTGAAGAAGCATCAACATTTCTGAAAGCAATATATCTAGCACCGACATTTTCAAAAGTAGCAGCGAAGTGATAATTAGATCCGCCTGTAGGATCATTTGCCGACACCATATTGGATCCATCGAGAAAATCGGTGCCCCCACTAGCAGATCGTCTAATTAAACATAATGAACCAAAGTTAACAGAACTAGATCCATAAATAGTTAAATGGTTGTATCCATCCATATCTATTTCACTGGTGTTAGAACCTGAAGTTATTAATGAAGCCGAAGCAAGACTAACCTGCGACATATCAGGTTTAGTAGCACTAGTATCAGTCAAAATATTTGAAAGGTTGGCGTTCATAGCAGTTTGGTTACCGCTGGTTGCTAAGGATGCACCATCTGAAACGATATTAACATCCATTTTAGAAGCATTAATAGCACCTTCGATTTCGGTGAAAGCACCATGAGTGACACCTATAGAAGAATGATTGCTTGAAAGAACAACTGGAAAAGAGCTCGCCATGGTTGCTTGTCCTTTAACAAAATCAGCAATCTCAACCTCCAAATCTCCATTAGCGGTGATATGAAGAGGATGGGCGTTATTTGAATTATCTTTACCAAAAATTAATTGACCTTTACTTGTTGCTGAAACAGCATCACCGTCGGTATAGTGAGTGCCTTTAATATCAGATAAATGACCGTTAGCTGTGGCTTGATTGGCGGAGGTGGCTAGGGCAGCAGCATCACTAACAATGTTAACATCAACCTTTTGCGAGTTAATAGCTGAGGCTAATTCGGTTAAACCACCGTGGGCGACGGCGAGTTCTCCAGCAGCA
>Ga0181400_1000280_pt1 | contig 21511 bp, 6 predicted proteins | sample 23SPOviralmetaG_FD_130129 | JGI IMG/M metagenome (GOLD analysis project Ga0181400, IMG submission 130129) | Marine viral communities from the oligotrophic San Pedro Time Series (SPOT) site, San Pedro Channel, CA, USA - 23 SPOT_SRF_2011-06-22 | ecosystem: Environmental > Aquatic > Marine > Strait...
AGGTAACCGGCGGTTGTATATGTTTGATACACTGCTTGTGAACTGTTTTACGGGCATAAAAGATTATGAGAATAAGATAGTACTGCTGTATAGATTTTCCGGGGATACAACGTTCCTACGATTTGAACAAGCTTTGCAGAAGTTTCCAGGATTTGTAGATACGTTTGATCCATCACCGCACTTTGTTGCTTTTGTGTTTAATATTCCAGATAAGCACTTAGACAACTATGTGCATTTCTTGAACGGTAGATATTCAGAACTCAGCCCTGAGTACAAAGAAGCTATTTTAGAGTTTCATGGATTTGGACCAGAGGGCGAGCTTGGACAGATACTGTTTAAGTCACCAAAGCGTAGGGAGAAACTAGAGAATCAGCTAGGAGTAGTTATTGATGAGGATGCAGAATTGTACAGCATCCCAGATGAGACAGAAGTGTTTAATCCTGAAATTTACATTTGATGAGTTTAGAAAATGCTGTAGGGGATTGGTATCCCCTACTTAACCCGTTGTTTAAGTCTAAAGGTTTTGAGAATATCAGAACAGAGATTAAGACTTACAAAGCAAACGGAGCGAAAGTTCTTCCTGATACCAGGATGACTTTCCGGGCATTCAAAGAGTGCCAATATGAAAAAGTACAAGTTGTAATATTAGGCCAGGATCCTTACCACGACGGTAGGGCCAATGGCTTAGCCTTTGCTAACAACTCGTCTCTAGGCTATGTTAGTCCTAGTTTACGAAACATATGGAAATCACTAGAAACAGATTTTGATGTGTTGGAAGTAGACTTTGACCATTCCTTAGAGACCTGGGCTAGGCAAGGCGTATTACTGCTTAATACTGCACTGACTGTGGAGAAGGGGCAAGCAGGATCTCATTTAGATCTGTGGCGTCCTTTTACAGAGAGGTTTATCACTACTCTTACAGAATCTAAAGACGGACTAGTCTTTATGCTGTGGGGTAAGAAAGCTCAGTATTTTGAGAAGTTTATCAAGGGTAATCAGCATGTGCTAAAAGCAGCACATCCTGCAGCAGAGGTTTACTCTGGAGGCAAGGCTGGTTTCTTTACTTGTAAACACTTTACAAAAGCTAATGAGCTTATTGATTATCCTATCAGGTGGTCAGATCGGTGCACTACGGTGCCATTTTAAAATTAAGGGGAGCTACATGCTCCCCTTTTTTTTATAAAGAATAGTAGCTGTTAATGTTTGCCTCTACTGCTGCTTTAATATCAGTTTCTACTGATTTGTACAGTGTAATTTCCTGCATTGTTCCTTCAAAAGTATTAAACCCTAAAGCTCCGCTGTTAGAACTTCGAGAACCAATTGAAAATGTAGTAAGTGTATTAAAACCTGCTTGGGCACATTTAAGACTTCTACAGTTAGCAGCTGCTGTGAAAGTATGATCAATAGCACTTACAGTGTCTAAATCTACATTTAAATCATCTCCATCTACAATTGATGTAGAAAGCCTTTGAGCAGATGTAAGAGTTCCTGATAGTACTAGTTCGTCTCCTGAGGTGTAAGAATCTGTTGCTCCAAATCCAAATTTAGAACTAGTATATCCAATATTAAGAGGAGCTCTTGCTGAGCCGTGTGCAGTATTGTTTCTTATTTCGGCTATAGTGTAAGCATTAAACCATTCGTTTCCAGCACTAGCTATAGTAGTTGCTTTTTCAACTATAAAAGCAGTAATAGCATCCCCCATGTCTCTAAATCTTGCAGGAGCTGCTGAATTTTTCCAAACATATAAATATTGAGAGCCGTTAAATTCCACAGCAGGTTTACCATTTTCTAAAATAGTAGAACCACTGCTTACAATTTTTGGCATATTGCTAAAACTAGGTTGAATCGCATTGTGAGAATTACCACTTTGATCGTACCAGGTGCTAACGTAAGCATCACCGCTACCGGCGAAGCTCTCTAAAGCTGCGGTATCTAGATTGCTACCGCTAAAGTTTATATCTTGACTGTCCACTCCATCAGTAGTAACTGTTATAGCAGGGCCTGAGTAGCTACCCCCAGGTATTAATCGCAGACTAAGGGATATAGCTAATCCTGGCAGAGAATCTACAAAAGATGCTGAATTACTTTTTACGATTGAAGAGCCTAATCCTAACATTATATACGATATGCTATTACTTTACCACTATCTAACGAAATAGACTGGAAAGTACCGTAGATAGTCATACCCTTTGGTAATGTAAAGTCTGACATTCCTTCTATAAAAGTCATGTTACAAGCACTTGCATCAATTGCTGCATCTTCTATTGCGCTAATTGCAAAGAAAGGACCTGCGTATACGCCAGTGTCGTCAATTAAGATAGCCGCTCTAGGACGTACTGTATCTACTGTTCTGTTTCTAATTTCGTCGAGCATTCTCTCTTGCTCTGTTCTATATTCTTGTGCCATTTTACAAATTTATTAATTATTTACTAAACCATTTAAGTGCATCTGCAGGAGTTTTAGATTTCTCAATACCTCTAATTATAGGTAATAGATCTTGCAGATATTTATTTATTTTTCTATCTCCTTTTTCGAATCTGGCTGTAGCCCTTTCGTAAAAAATATCACTTTCTTCTACTGGTAATCCCACAAGGTGTCCGGCTTCTTTTAACACTTGGCCAAGAAGTTTAAACCCTTGAGAAATTGGACGAGCTGTTGCTGTAGGAGATTCTGCCATTCTTAGAATATCTTTAACTCCAAACCCAGGAACCCATTGTAACATCTCTGTTTGGTATCTTTTAGCTTGATACAATAAAAAGTTATTTACCCAAGTCTCTTCGTCATCATCAATAGCTCCAAGTGCGATAATCATTGCTCCTGCTGCAATTATAGATGAAAGCTCCATACTGATACGTTTAATATTTTCTTGCTCCATAGGAGTCATATCTGCGTAGATTTCAGGTAAATTAATTGTCTTTTCATCCCAAGCTTGCATTATAAGGCGCTGAAGTGTGATATAGGTACCTTGAGTTAATGTTCCCAGTTCTTCATCAATGTGAACAACATCTCCATGTCCGTATCTTCTTCTTAAACCTGGGGCTAAATACCCTCTAAACAAACCAAAAAGTTTTCCCCACCAATATCTATTTAATTGGGATTGATCAAAGGACCCTTTTATCTGATTAGTTCTCCTGTTAAGGCCTCTTAGAAGCAAAGTAACTTCTTTTTTAAGCTTGTCAGCATTAGCTACTCTAGGGTCTATAGACATTCTTCCTATTTCATCTACTACAAGCATGTCATATAAACTAGCTTCTTCTCCCTCAACCATTATAGGGTCACCATTCTCATCTTTTACTTTGGTAGCCTTTAACACTGCAAGCATTTTAACAGAGGCAACTTGATGCTCGACAGCATGCTGCCCAAACATTAAACTGTCTGTGCTCAAAAGCTTTCTAACTTGTCCTCCTACAAGCTTTTTACCTTCATTATCTGTAATTTCAGTAAGACCATCAAAAAACTCTAAAGTTTTAGACAAAAAGTTCTGAGGTGCAAACCTTCCGATGTCTTCTAAGGAAGCTTTTTGGTGTATTGCGTACTCTGCTAGAGCCCAGGTTTGATCTGCAAAGCTAAAGAACTGTCCGGCAAATCCTTCTTGTAGCGCAGTTAAGTTATCTAAGACTGCCTGGTTACCTATTTGCAGCATGTTAAAAGACAAATTAGTCAAGGCTACAAATTGGTTTAAGTTGCCTGCTATTTTGTTCATGTTAAAGCCTCTCATAGAGTATAGTATTTCTTTTTCTCCGTACATTTCAGAGTTTAGAAATCCTTCTAAGTGGTTCATTCGCTGCTTTGCTCCCCCTTTCTTTTGGAATCTTCTAATTCCTAAGCTGTCAGCAATATTATCTAAAAACCTTCTTCCGTTAGAATCTACTGCGTCTGTGTCTTTTTGCTCTAGTATCTCCTTTGTAAGCTCTACCTGTTCTATTATTTCACTTTTTTCTACAAAATTAAAAGCCATGTGAGCAAACTGATATAGACTAGAGGCCATATCTTTAGAAGCAACACTGCTATCTACAAGACCAGTGTAAAAAATTGGAATTGATTTTCTTATTTCTCCAGTCTCTGAGTCATATTTTGCAAACTCATCTGTAGCTTCTTGTACAGTAAAGCTGTCTAGTAGCAAATCCTTACCGGCCTTTACAGCCCCTTCCTCTCCTGTTTTGTCAAGAGTACTTTTTCTTATAGAAGGCATTTGATAGCTGTGCTTCTGCCACGCTTCTTTTGCCTGCATATTCCTAGTCCCTATAAGATCTTGAAGTTCAAAGTAATTTTTAACATACCATTCATAGAACTCAGCTGTTACAGGGTCGGACATTAAAGCTGTGTACTTAGGGTTTTCGTAGACAGACTGTTTAGGTTGTACTAAATTCCCCTTAGGCTTGTCTGTAATTTGGTTAAAGTCTCTTCTTTTAAGCGACTTTACTCTTTGTAAAACATTTTGGTAGTAAACTTTAGCAACTTCATTGCCTTCTTCTTTAGCTTCTTTTACAGCGTTTACTAAGTACTCTATTCTCTCATCGTACTCTTTTCTAATTTCTTCTGCGTGTTCAACAGGCTCAGTGTTTTTGGCTATCCACTCAGATTCTTCTTTTAAATACCTGACAGCGTTCCCTGACTTGTTCCATCTCTTCTTCATGACTTGGAACTCTGTAGCACTCTGAGCATCTTTTCGAACAGGGAATCCCCATTTTCTCTTTAGAGACACATAAAACGCATCTTTCTCGTTATTGTACCTAGCAACATCAATAGGTTGTACTATAGATAATACTTCTACCTCATTGCCGTCTCTGTTTTTTGTAGTTACTGTTTCTAACAAAGAACTGTACAGCTTTGAAATTTGATTTCCGTTTTTACCTTCAGCAAATTTTCTATACTCTGCATCAAGTCTATATTTTAAATCTAAAAGCCTTTGATTTCTATTTTGGTTTCTATCATCTATTAGCTTTACAACGTGTTGAAAGACTCTTTCATTGTCATAAATCATAGGATCCCAAAATACAGACATGCTGCTTTTATCTGTGTAAGATTGCTTAAGATGACGTATCATGTCTGCTCTTCCGGCAATCATTTTATTTTTAAGCTGATCTATAGCAAGCTGTTGAAGAGCTGCTCTATATTGACTCTCACTCATTTCTGATTTAGGGTCTTTATATTTTTCTCTGAGCTCTTTGTACTCTATAGTTCTTTTGTTTATGACTCCCGCATATCTACCAGTACGTTTTATATTGTCTATCTGGACTTGTAGGGCTTCGTCTACTTTAGTGTTTGAAAATCCCATCAAAGCGTCTGCCATCATAGGAATAATATCATCCATGAAGTCAGACTCTAAGTCATCTAGCTCTACCAGCATCATATCAATTCTAGCCGTCATGTCTTCTAGCTGATCTTCTACATCTGCTGTGTTTTTACCTCTCCTTAATGATCTAGAAGACATTCTACGTATTGTTTTTAATACGTCTAAGGAATCCATACCTCTCTTCAGCTTGTACATTCTAGCTGCAATTACTGTAGATTTAGCAGATTCAGGGTTTTCTTCTACATATTCTATAATAGCGTCATACTCTTGACGCATTTGAGATAAGTATTCTGCAGAAAATTCTACGTAGCTTGAAAATTTTTCTATGGAATCTACCTTTTTTAGAATTTGCTCTAACACTAAAAGTCTATCTACTGCTTCTTGCTTATCTTTTTTCTGCTGCGAGGTGTACTCTGGAGATTTATAAATTCTAAGCCTTTCTGCTTTGATAGATACTTTAACGCTATTCAAAAGATTTAAAAGGTTGTCCTCTCCTTTACTGCGTTGCGCATACCGACTTAGCTTTCCTCCTAGTTTTTCTAGCTTTAGGTTTCCAGTAAACATTTCTTCTGCTAACTGTGATGCAGCTCCAGGCTGAACCTTAAGTCCTAATGTGTTTAAGAATTTACCAAAGGCTCTTATGATTCTATTTACTAAGATTTGCACTTTAGAAGGATTCTTTCTAGTAATTTTTGCACCCTCAAGCCCAATCGCCGTTGCCAAAACTTCTTTGTCTAGCTCTACGCCTGAAAGCTCTGGGTATTGCGCTGCAACTTTTTTGTACAGATCTGTATCCCTAAGCTGCTCAAATCCCATTTTAACAACTTCATTCTCTATACCAAGCATATCAATAAAAATATGCCCAAACTCATGGTATGCCGTGTCTTCAGAGATTAGATCCGGGTTAACTTTTATAGTTACCTTGCTATCACTTTCTGCGGGCTGTACTTCTGCTTTGACGTCTAGATTATAATCATATTCTATACTTACAAATATTCCTACGTTCGCAAACGCTTGAGTAAGTTTATTGACTTTTCTAGTAAATACATTTTTAGACTCATCAGGTAGGTCTGAGAACCTACTTTGAGACTTATTATCCCTAAGAGCCTGCTCGCTAAGCTCGTACTCAGCTCTGTCTAGCCTTGACATTTCCCTTAAAAGCTCTTTGCGTTGTTTGTTTATTTTAAGTCGCTCTAGTACGGCTTCGTCTACTTCTTCTTCTTTAGAGACTTCTATGTCTGCAGCTCTCTGGTCCCCCGTTGGGATAGATTTTAAAACTCTTTCGTTTATTTCTACTACGTGCAGCTTGTTAGGCCTTGTCCCAAATTTTCCTTGTGTATTTTCTACAAATCTGTACGATATTAGACCTGGAAATTTGGCAGCAATAGTATCTATTTTAGTAAGTCTGTATTTTTGATCTTTAAAATCAAACCCAAGCTTAACTCTTATACTTCCTTTGTACTGAACTACTACTCCGTTGTCTCTTAACATTTCATAAAACTCTCTTACGCTCCTTTTCTCTGGAGGTACATTGTCTAAGTATCCAAATATCTCAGTGTAAAATCGGTTCATTTTACCATCTGGACCGTAATAGCTACATCCCATAATCTATATTTTACAAACTTTCATTAATGGCTCTACGACACTCTCTGGCAGAGTTCTAGAGCTTAATCTATCTAACTCTTTAAGTTTTTCGACTTTTGGAGCTACATATGCAGGCTGAAGAACAATCAAATTATCTCTTCCTGGAGCTGGAACCAGAGACTCACTGGATGATGGTCTATCAGATAGAACTTCATGAACCCTGCCTTCAAATCCTAAAGGCTGCATCCTTTGATATGTAAACCTTTCAACTCCCTCACTATCTGTAAATTTATTTTGCAAAGCATAAATATTTAGATCGCCTATACGATTGTAAGCAGCAACGTAGGATGCCGGTATACCATCTACTTGCGGAACTTCAGAAAGAGATAAAGTAATTTGTCCTCTATTCTTCTTGCTTTCTTTTCCTCTAGTTGCCACAAAGCTTGAGTATCCTTGTTTTACTAATCCAAAGTTACGAATAAAGTCTTGCACAAAATCTCTAAAATAATTAGGATCTAAAGTCCTTTCTGATAGGTGCCTAAAATGCTGAACAGGAGACACTGAAATAGGATCGCCTGATAAAACTCTAGTAGAGAAGAATTCTGAAGGCATTAACTCCATGTAAGACCCTGATCCAGGGAGAAAGCCGCTCGTAAGAAATTGGTTTGCTATAACTTGTTTTGCAAATCTTTTAATCTGTAGCATTTCTTCTTTGCTGCCCTCTGTGTTTACATACGCCTCAGGAGAGTTTATTAGATTAAAAAAGTCTTTAGACATTAAAGTCTTTTCAGAACTTGTAGTTGAGTATGCATTGCTCATTCTGATAGTGAATACTTTGCTTTTAAAATCTTTATTCCCCGGATGAGGCTCTAGAATTTTTATAAATAGATTGTTCTCTAGCTTAGGGAATCTTTTGACTATAGCCTCTAACCTTGTTGCAATATTATCTCCTCTTGATAAAAATAAATCTTCAAAAACTTCTTGTGACATTAGATTCGACAAAGGTCCTCCGTTGTCAGAAAGCATTTTTAAGAACAGTATTCTATCGATAAACTTGTGTTGAGCAGCATTCAATGTTTTTATTCCAAGCTCTACTTTAAGGTTTTCTTTGAATCCATAAAACGCAGGTCTGTTGTTTATAAAACCTGTAACTTCAGCTGCATTTAACATTGTTTGGAAAACTTTTCTAAAAGCTGCAGAAGTTCTATAGACTCCGTCTGCCTCTATGAACTCTTTTCCTCCTACAATAATAGGCTCTTTCTTATTAAAGAATGCAGTCTCTGCTTCAATAAAAGCAGTCAGTGCTGACATTTCGTTTACGTTCTTTTGGGTATCAGGAGTTATAAGCTTGTTAAGCTCTTGAAGTTCTGTACCTACTTCTGTAAATAGTACTAGATTGTGCAGGTACGTAATCTGTCTTTTTATTAATGCTATTTCGTTATCGTACTTTGCTGTGCCTTTTTCAAGGGATTCTAAATCCTCTACCGACATTAGCTTAGCATTTGCATCAGGCATTAAATGCTCCACCTCCATAAATAAAGTTCCTTCATCTTTTATAGAAGCTGCATACTCTTCTATTTCACTAAAGCCTTTGTAATAGTTTTGTATTGAAGAGATTTGATTTCTCAATCTCTTTTTAAAACCCTTTGAAGTATCTTCCATATGCTCTTTAACAGCTTTCCTTACGTACTCCATAGCCATTAATGGAGTAGTGGTTTCTTGGGCATTTCCCACTGTTAGCATATAACCTGTAGAAAATCCTGTGTGTCTGTTATCGTTTATAGCTACATGTATAGGATTATTACTTGCATCTACTGCTACAGAGAGATAGGCAGAGATGTTAGAATCTGTAACTACCCCGTCTATGTCAAATGTAGTTCCAAGTTCATTAAGGATAGCTTCTTCACCATTCTTAAATTTTAACTTGACTTCATAGCCTGGACGTACTACCAGCTTGTTGGTCTTAGATTCTAGTACATTTCTTCCTGATAAAAAGTTAGCGTATATACCAGTCATAGTTTGCCCTGTTTTGTTTCTACCTTCCATAGTAATTTCTACTAAAGGATTTAAAGGGTCTACAACTTCTTCTACGTCAAAAGATTTTGCCATATCATCTAAGACATCGCTGTCTAGAGGATCTAAAACTTCTATTAAGTGTAAAGGACTTGTTATAATAGAATCTACTAAATCGTATAACAGCGCGTCCCTTTCTTTCCTAGTCATACTTTTAGGACTATCTAAAACGCTTACATCCACGTCTTCTCTCAATATTATTGTGGCTTTATCAATATCGAAATCCGATCCCATCTGCCTTGTAATTCCTCCAGGAACCATAATAGCTTTTGCGTAGTTCTCTGGAAGAAATTCTACAACTTTTACAGGCAGTGTAGAGTTTTTACCTTGGTTAGGAGTTCTATATAGCATAAACTCTAGCTTTTTAGGGTCTACATCTTCTATGTTTACATCTGGAGATAGACCTAAAACGCTTCTCCTAACCCTAACCTCTGCTCTGTTTACACCGTCGTACATCTGCAGATCTACAGGGTCTACTCCATATCCTCCTACTTCTGCAACTTGGACGAGATCCTTACCTTTTATGTATTGGTCAAATATTGATTTTTTGAACGTACTTAAAAATATTTGCTGAAACTTATCTTGGAATGCAGGAAATGCTATCGGTACAGTAAATTGGTAATCATACTTCCCGTTCGCTATGATGTCTAATCCTTTTATGTAGTTGTCTCCTATAGATTTATTATCCCTTTGGGAAAGCATAACTTCTCTAATAGCTTGTAAATACTTAAGCTTTGCGTCTGCAAACTCTTGAGTGCCCGGCTTAGCGTCGTAAAGCTCTTGAAGACTTATCCTTTTTAATAGTTTCTGACTGTCGTCTTCTACATTTTCAGATACAACATCGTGCATAGCTTCTTTTAACTGTGCTCCTGATATTTTTCTTCCTCCTACTATGTACTCCCCATCTTCTACTACATTGGCTATAGCATTTTTTCTAACTTGTATTGAAAACTTTGCCTTTTTTTGATCTTTTCTAGGAATCATTTGAGGAAATCTAAGCTTTGAAGAATCCATTACAATAGGATTACTTGCATCTAGCTCTCCTTCATAAATATTTTGAGGATTTATTTTAGCTCCTTTTGAAGCAGACACAGGATTTATTACATCAATTCCTGCCTCAAAAGCCCTCATCATTCTTTGATAAGCCTCATTACCTTCTGCTTTTTCATAAGTTAGCACAGTAAATGAGTTTTTATCCATAACTAAAAGTCGCTCATCTCCAACTTCTACAAACTGCTCATTGTACGGTTTTAGAGGATAAGTGTCTCTATAAACGCCTTCATTGTCTACCCATTTACCTGCATACGGATTCGAAGGGTCTTTACTTTTATGGTTTTGATAAGCTTCTTCGTCTTTTTCAAACCATGCACCAAACCCATCCATGATTCCTCTGTATAAAGAAGGGCTAATAATGCCTTGGGCGTCTCCTTTTTCTATACCCGTACCGTGCTTGTATTGATCAGCAGTTTTTCTTCTCCTTGCCTCTGCTTTAGCATTTTTTTTATTCCTAGGATCTAGGCCTAAGTTTTCATACATTCTTTCGGCAGTAGCATCTGCTGCATCTTTGTTCACAAAATCTACATCGAGAATAACTAACTGCTTAAAAGTTTTTGGCATGCCGCTGTTAGGATCTTTACTAGAATTCCCTTGAAGAGAAGGTTTTACTCCTGGAGTAGAAACAAGCTTCATTCTTTTGTAGTAGTCTTCAATGTTTTTACTAAAAGAATACCCTCCTCTTAGCATTTTTCCAATTTCCATCCTTCCTACAACATCGTCAAATACAAAATTTAGAAGGAAGGCACCAGACGTAGGATTAATTTTAACTTTAGATTCAGTATTTAGTGCTGATTTATCTAAAAAGTCAATACCATTTTTACCAAGTTGGTCTTTTATATCTACAGCTGCGTTCTGCATAAGAGCATACGCATATTCTGCTTGGCTTGCTATCTCTTCTTCAACAAATTCTGCAATGTCTGGATCAAGCTCTCCTGCCAAGTAATCGTTTATAACAGTAGACATAGTATCAAGAGAATCCATTTTACCGGATGTAGAAGGCACCATGACATCTTTAAATGTTACATTGCCATCTTGGTCGTATTTCTCTATCTGAGGCCTTGTAAAGGCTCCTCCTAAGTCTTCTTCTGCTATTCTAAATGATCCATCTTCGTACACCTCTATTTTGTTGTAGTGATAGCCTTTTGCTAAAATACTAGTATCTTTTTCGCGTTGAGCTTTAGCGATAGTTGCTCTGGCAGCAGCCATTCTAGCGTAGTCTTGTACAATAAAGCCTTTTAGTATTTCTAACCTATCAGCTTTTTTGGTTGAGTATCTAAGCCCGCTTATAAAATTAAGATTACCTCTATCTGCTTGTACAGGTATTGCTATTTTAGTATTCTCTCCACCTTTGTTTATGTACTTGTTTAGCCTAAGTATTAAAGATTGAAGCTCACTAAGCCCTTCATAATCAAACACTGCACCATCATTATTAAAGGCATCTAAATACTCTAATACGTAAGCTTCTCTAAACTTTTTGCTATTCTTCAGCTTTAAAAGAAGCCTAGATGTGTACATATCATCTAAAAGAGAAGGTTTAAACAAAGGGTCTTCCATTAGTCTATCTAACTCTTTTTTATTTAGATTTTGACTAGTTTCTAGAGAGTGCTCGTCTAAAGCTGTTGGGTAGTTCAGGGGCCATATTTGAGAGCCTGTAGCATTTATAAAACTTCCTACATCTTTTTGATCAAACAAGTGCGCGATTGCAGCAACTTTTTTTATGGTTGCAGTTTCTTTAGCATAAATATCTTTACCTGATTTTACTACGTCTAGTAAAGGCCTTCCCAAATATTTACCGTCAGACTCCATAAAGTGCTTAAAAAGCTGCATTCCTTTTAAATACTTTTTGCCTACTCTTCTTCCTGTTTTAAAGTATTCTGCAAGAGCCTCTTGCGTACTCTCAAGGCTTTCGTTGAACTGCATGCCAAGTGCCCACAAGTATTCTCCTAAAGCATCACTAAGCTCCTTAGGAACAGATTCTGTTCTAGTCCTAGTTTTTGAAATCGTTTCTACTTTATCTAAAGCTTCTTCTGCTTCTTGCAGTTTTGATTGTATAACTTCTAACTCTTGGGTGTCTTCAACTATTTGGTATATAGCTCTATCGTTAACTTCTGCTCCTCTTCTAGAATTTCTTATGTACCGGGTTCGGTATCTGCTAGACGTATTAGTTACGTTAGGATTGAATATATCTACTCTAGTGCGAGTTACATTTCTACCTTCTCTGTCTCTCTTAGTAGTCTTAGTAGTTTTAACTATCGTAAAAGTTTTTAAAGTAAGAGTGAGAGCTGAGGTCACAGCATGCACTTCCCGCGGTTCTAGTGTTTTTAGTCTTTCTATAATTGGAGCTATGTTAGGATTGTACCGGCCCATTTCTGTAAGCTTGTTGATAATCCCAGCCATACTGTTCTGGTTTATAGCAGCTTTAGAAATAATACTATGCACTTCAGATATAGGCATAGGTTTATTAATGCTCAAGAACGTAGACTCAATTGCAATCCCTTGTAAAGCCCTTTTAGCTTCTGCACTCAGTTTAGTTGTCGGATCTTCTTCAAAGACAGATCTGTCGTATATTTTTTGAGGGCCTTCTTCAGTTTCTTCAATAAAACTTTCTCCATCTTGCATTAAAATGCTGTGGTAAGCAAGCCTTTTTTGGATCATGCTTCTATACCCTTCAGTGACATTTCCTGTTTTAGTTTCTACTACATCTTCCCAATAGTCATAAACTTCAAAAAATATTTCCATTTCTATAGGATCTATAGTAGTAAATCCATCATTACGCATTTGATCTGCAACTGCGTCAATATCTTCTTCAGAGTCCTTGTAAAGCTTAAAGTAGTCTATGGTAGCATCTAGAACTTCTTCAGTGATGTTGGTATTTCTAAAAGACAGCGCTAAAACAGATTTTGCAAGAACTCCTTTGTCCATAGGGTTCTCACTATCTCTGTCTAAAAATTTTGATTGGCCTTTCTTAGTAGAAATGTCAGCTCCCGTTTGTAGAAAATACTCAAAAGAATCCTGCTTCATTGCCATTATAGCGATTCCTGATATTACATCTAAAATTTCAGCTTCAAGTTCTGGATCGTTGTGCGAAGCAGCGCTATTTATTGCAATAGCTTCGGCATTTACATAGTCTGTAAACTCTTCATTTTCTACAAGTCTATACTCTCCTTCAAGGTTTACCCAGGCAAGTCCTTCAGCGGTTTCAACTAGTTTAGGTTCTCCATTATCATCTGTAAAAATACTATCTTGAAATGCAGCTTTTGCTTTGTTAACAGGTTTTACTTCTACGTCTTCAGGATTAGATCCCCAGTAGTTATAACCTTTAGAAGTTTGACCTGTAGGAATTCCTAAATTTTCTTGTACTATTTTTTCCCCAAACTCATTCCACTTTCTAGTAGCGTCTGCATTTGAGTCCATTATAACAGTTCCTCCCCTTTCTATAATTTCTCTTGCCAGTTTTGTTGTGGCAGCTATCATATTAGGAGTAGCTTTGTTATTACCGTTTACAGAAACAAAAGCAATAGTATCTTTATCTGCAGCATCATAAAGCTCATCGTTTGTAGGAAGACCTGCTTTTCGAGCGTCTGATGCATATCTAGAAGTAGAGGTACCCGGCAGTCCAAATCCTATATAAGCGTTTGATAAATCTGCTTTTCCTTGGTCTTTCTTTTTAGTGTCTTTGGAAAGCTTAAAACCTCTACCTTCGTCTTCTACAGATTTAATATCTATTACGTATAGCTTTCTTTTACCCTTTAAAAAGTCTTTAGTGTGTTGGTATTTAGGTCCAGTTCTACCGAAATCTTCAGACTTTTTAATTGCTTCTGCGCCTCCAGCCTCTTCTAATGTTAGATTTCCTCTATTTGTTAAATAAAATCTACGGCTACCAATTTGGTATATGCCGCTAGGAAGAGCCTTTGCTCTAAGTGTTGTGGTTTTGGTTCCATCAAGAATTTTTTTAACATTGTCTTTTGCCAATGCAATATTTTTAGGCCTTTTGGCTTTAACCATCTCTAGCCTATCCCAAGTACCACCAAACCAATCTGCGAACTCTTTAGTTCTAGCAAAGCTATAAATAGAATAGGCCTGTACAAGGCCGTAATCCTTAGCTAATCTAGAAAAAACTGCAGACTCATTTCCGTTAGGTCCTTCTACAGCTACAATCTTTCCGTCTTGTTTTACTATTCTACACGTCATTTCTTTCTTTGTGTTTTAGCACTTATCTTTTTCCTTCACCTCCTCACGAAGCTTGTTCTTAAACCTTCTTCTGCTTTCAAGCTTGCTTATTTTTTTAGCAGGATCACTTTGATCTTTAGGAGTACTGTCTACAACGTCTGCCATAACAGATTGAGCTTCTTTTGTTCTAGTGCCTGAAGCAAATGTAACACCTAAATCGTGATAAATGCTACCGTCAATTCTTTGAACATCAGTTCTTAGTACAGAACTGTGCCCAACTTCTGGTCCCTCATTGTCTTCTATAGGATTAAATAAGTAATCTTGGTATGTAGATCCTGGAGCAAGCTCTATTATACTACTAGTGTAAGGCAGATTTTCATTAGCTTTTTGAACATCTATTTGATATTTCTTATTCTTTAGGAAATTTATAAAATCCTTACCTACGTTATACTTAGTGGATTTAGGAGCTTTAGCTCGTCTATCTGTCTGCCACCTCTCAGTATCTTTATTAAAAAATACAAGACTTTGTACAGCTGGTATACCATTTAAAGAGTCAGCTAATTCATCCTCATTTACTCTTACCATTCGTCTAAGCTTTGGGCTCTTAAAAACTATAAACTTAGATCCGTCTTCTCCAAATTGGTCAAAGTTTAAATACGTTTCTGATATAGAGTCTTTTGGAGCCTCATTTGCTACTACTTCAGCTACGTCATCAAGTCTGTTTTCGTCTTCTTTGTCTTTAAGCTTTTCTATTATCCGCTTTTGAACGCCTTTTGTAAGGTTTCTAGTTTGAGCTTTTACAAAATTAACTTCTCCGGTAGCAGTATCTTTTGGATCTACTATAAATGCTATCGACCCAGCCTCTAAATTATCAAAGCCTATGTTTTGATTTGCAAGTTCGGTGTCAATCTCAGGGTTTTTTGTTTTCATAGACCAAACTCCCCTATCTAAACTAACTGCTGCAATGTTCAAATTTTCGTAGTTGAATGTTTTCCTAGGATCTAAAAAGATAGGCTGCACTTCTCCAGTTTCATTATTTACAGTCCTTGAGTAGTTAGGATTCGTAGCAACAACTCTAGTGACTTTCCTGTTGACTGTTTCGCCTTTAGCTAGATCTCGTATTATGCTCTTTCTTTCTACTAGGTTTGTAATGTTGCCGGACTCTAGCCTGCCTACAAACTGGTTATCTATGTAGATATGGATAGGAACGTCATAAGCAAACTTATCTACGTAGTCTTCTGGGGAGCTTAAATCTAAACCTTCTTTACCGTATTCCTCTATAAACCAAGTTTCTCCGTTTCCTAATCTAAACTCTGCAGATTTTCCTAAAGACTTTAGTAACAAGCCTGTATCCGGTAGTAGAGTGTCAGACTCTGCGCCTTCAGAATCTCTCTCATATAAAGGAGGATTTTTTGCAATATTAACAGGCCCATAACCGCTAATCATTCTATCAGCGTTTCCAAACTTGTCTAATACTGCGTAGTACGCATTCTTTATTTTAGTCCTAAATGGAGCATCATTCTGCTTTTCCATTCCAGAAGGGCTAGATGTTCCTGCCTTAGGAGTTGGATTCTTAACTTTTAATTGCGCTTCAGCATCTTGTATAGCTTTTTCTTTCTCTTCTAGTTGCCTCTGCAGTTCTTCTATTTTGTTTATCTTGGCCCCAAGCCCTACTCGTTTAGATTTGCCGACACCATAGTAGTAGTCAGGGTAGTAAAAATTATACGCATTCTGAGATTTTACAAACGGTACAAAGTATTTCCAATCAGTCAGATCTTTAGATCTTCCCATTTTAAGCTTAGCAATCATTATCTCTTTCCAAAGTTTAAAATAATTATCATGCTCCTCTTGACTAGGTTCTAGCCTAACAAAGAAATCTATTTGGTATCCAGTTCCTCGAATGTAGTCTCCTTTATTGTGAAACTTACGTTTAACAGTTCCGTCTGCCTCTGTAACTTTATGAAAACCGGCCTTTTTGTAATATTCACCATTTATAACTCCTATTACACTAAAAGATTCATATTTATTATGCGCTTCTCCGTAGAATCCGTAAATAGGCTGGTAGGTAGGATATTTTTTTATAAACGCTTTGTACCAATCTAATTCTTTAATCAGCTCTAAGCTTTCTTTATTTGCTTTAGATAGCTTCCTTTTATCTTTACCTTTCTTTTTAAGTGGGTATTTAGCGTGTATTCTATTTAACTTTCTAAGTATTTTACTGTTTTCAGGATTTGCAAAACTGTCAAACTTAACTACAAAATCTAAATCGTGGATAGCTTCTTTTGCAGTTCTAAAAACTGAGCCGGCTCGCCTTAAAGCTAAACTTCCGGTAAGTACAAGTTTCAGGCTTTGACCAAACTCTACTATTTGTTTTGCAAAAGAGTCTGTGTCAATTGTTTCGTTATAGTGTTTTTGTATTTGGCCTTCTTCTAACTGCAGGTCAAACACATCATACTCTCTGTTAAGAATTTCATGAGCTAGCTGATTAGAGATATTTTCTAAAATCGCCATGTCTTTTGTAGGAGTTCTTAGAATACCTTTCTTTTTCAAAAAGCTTGTAATAGCTCGCCATAGCTTTTTAATAAAAGTGAAATCTTTTTGAGTCCATTTTCTATCTACTAACTTTTCAAACTCTTTAGGATTGGCGTCATATTTTACAATAGTCTCAGCTAAGTAGTCAATAATCACTCTGTCTAAAACTGTTCTCTTCCAAACATCTGTGTCTTTTATATATCCAAATTTTTTAGATACTTCTCTAGCATGAAAATCAAAACTTCCTTTGAATTCACTCCAACCTTGTATTCTGTAACGTAGTTCACTTTTAAGTTTAGAGTTTTCTTTGCCCAAAAGACTAAAAGCTAAATACGCAGTAGATTCATCTAGAGAGGCTCTTTCTTCTACAGCTACAACTTTTGAAAGGAGATCTATCATTTCACTATGATCGTACCCTAAAGCATTTTTTAGAGATTCGTACTCCTCTACAGTAAAATTGAAATCTTCAAAGAATTGCTTCTCTTTGTACCTTCTTGCTTGGTCTACAGGTACTGTGTTAGCTTCTTCCGGAAAGTCAACCATATCCTGAAGAATACTGACAGCTTCGTCGTAAGCGCTCTTCTTCACTCCAAGGATGTCAGCTACATACTCATAAATCTTTTGTATAAAGTTTACAAATTTATTCTTTAGCTTCTTTACAAACGTAGGATTAGTAAGCTCTGCAAGCAGTTCAAACTCATCTTTTGCTCCGTAAGAGTTTTTAAAATCTGGGTCTGATTTTATAGTCTTTAGTAAAGCTTTTAACCTTTTAGCAGCTTCAATTTGTTTAGGACTAAACTTGGTTTCTCCTTTATTTACAGAGTCTATAAGCTCGTAGGTAACCGCATGTACAAGTTCGTGTACTAAAACCCTAGCTGCGGTAGCAGGAACAAAAAGGTTTGAAAGTTTTACTACAATTTCTGCAGAGCCTGCAGCTGTGTTAGGGTAATACGTAGCAGAAGTTCCTTTAATCCCTGTGTACTCACTATCAAACTCGAAGCGGATAGATACTCCTACTTGCTTTGCAAATTTCTTTATTATTGATAGTATGAGTCTTGTTTGGTAATTTCCGTGTTTTTCTATAAAACCTATCAACTCAGAGACTGTGTGCTCTTTGTTAGGCATTATTCCGTATTCTTCTGCAACATTTCTAAGATTGTCTTTTGAGTTCTTAGATTCTCCAGATTCTTGTATTACAACACCTTTACCGTTTTTCTTTTTTGTTGCCTTTTGTGCTGCCTTTAGCTGCTTTTTTATTTCGTCTCTTTGAGCTTTTAGTTTCTTTAGATCTTCAAGGCTAAGTGCCGGATTTTTAGCAGCATCAGAGTAATCTTTTTCGTCTTTTCCTTGTGGATCTGGAACTCCTTCTTCGCCTGGGTCTGCAGGGCCGGTGTCCCTATCCCCTATATCTGGAGAGTCATTTTCAAATTCTGGATCGCTATCGTTAACATCTTCAGCATCGTCAACGTCTTCTACTTCTACTTCTTCTTCAGCATTTGAAGGCCCTAGATCTTTATCAAACTTACCTACTCTCCACGCAGCGAATGATTGTTTACTATTGCCCTGTTCGGTTTCATTATTTACTAGTCCAGCTACATATCTTTTTATTGCTTGTATTTCATTCATTAGAAAATCACTCTTAGCAACAATTTGGTCTGTTATTTCTTGAGCAGACAGCCCCTTCTTTAGTCCGTTATCTATTATTGCTTGAATAATTTTTTCTAACTTTGCCTGCTCTTTTTTGCCAAGAACTTTAGAATCTTTGCCTTTTCCTGCTTTTGTTCTTAAAACAACTCGCCCTTCGTTGCTTTCTCCCATCGCTGCGCTTTCAGCTTTAGACAGTTCGTCAACTGCCTTTTTAAACTCTTCGCGATTTTCGGGAGACACTGAACCATCTGGATTTCTTAGAGACTCTACTCTATCTTTAGCTGCTTTAACTTTAGCATCAAGCTCTTGCTGTCGGGCGTCTTTAGTAGCTTCAGGCTCTGATGATTTATTTGCCAAAAGAGCTTCTCTTTGAGCTTCTAAATCTTTTAACTCTTCTTCAACATCTTTCCTTGTCTGCTCTTTTAGATTAGACCTTTTTAAAACTCCTTTCTTTCTAGCAATCTGTTTATCGAGCTCTTTAATGCTTTTTTCATTGCTTGCTTGTTGAGCGCTAGAAGGGAATATTTTTTCTTTAGCTGATTGTGCTCCTTCGTTATTCTCTAAATCAGCAAGAACTGCGTTTATACCTACTATGTCTGTAGCACTAGTCTTCTTATCCTTTTTAGCTTTTTTGAGATATTCTACTGCCTGCTCAGGAGTCATGCTCTCTATCTCTTCTTCGTATTTAGCTTTAGCCTCAGCTTCTTGTTCTTCAAGCTGTTTTTTTCGTAGTCTAAGGTTTTCTTTTTGCTCTTCTGATAAGTCGTTTGCATTAGGACGATTATCTTCTAACTCTCTGGATGTCTTAGAGTTCTTAATTACGTTTTCTACCTGCTTTGCGAACTCTTCTGCTTTTGTCTGCTCTTGAGCTTTTTTTACATTATCTTCAAAAGTTTTACGGTAAAACTCGTCAGATATTAGTTTATTGTAAATATCTAATGCAAATGCATTTTCTGCACTCATTTCTAGATAGTCTTCTTTTATAGCCTTTATCTTATTTGCAGTCTCTATGTTAGCAATTCCGGCTCCTTGCTCAAGAGATTCAAATAAAGCAGCTAGGGCTTCTTCTCTCTTAAGAAACGCGGCTTCTATATCTTTTAGGGATTCTTCATCAAAAGGAGCAGATTCTAAAGACTTAATCTCATTAAGCTTAGTAGATAAAGCATCTCCAAATAGACTATCTATTATAGGGTCTTTTTTAAGAATGTCTTCCAAGTTATTGATCATGCTTTTCATTCTCCTATTCCTATCTTTAATACCGTACCCAGAGAGCATAAGTTGGTCTCTTAGTATTTTACGAGTGTTGTACGTAGCTAGTTCAGCAGCCCGTTCTTCTTTACTCATGAAAAGAGCCGGCAAGCCTTTAGTAATCTGCCGGAGTGGGAACAAGTCGTCTACATTATCGTATACTTGTTTTACATCTTTGACTTTATTTTTTAAGCCTTCTACAAACTGAGATTTAGATTCTTCGCCTAAATGGTCTTCAAGTTTATAAGGTTTACCATCAGCGTCTTCTAAAGGAAATCCAAAATGCTTCATGAATTCCTCATCTGTAAAACTTGACGTATCGTCTAACTGTTCTAGCAAAACATCAAGTCCTCCATTCTTTATAATTGCTGAAACTTTTGCTAGAATGAAGTCAGATTGTAAATCTTTGAATTCTTTAATATTGCCGGCTTGTAGTGCAGTTTCCATTTTAGTGGCTAGAATAGCAGCTAAATTTTCACCTTCAACTTTTTGTTGCACATCATGAAAATATCCACTATCTACAATTTTTTGCAGCTGGCTTTGCATGAGCTTTCTTTGCTTTTCCTCGTTTTGAGCATCGGTAGGTCTGAATAAGTTACCGCCTCCCATAATACCACCTATGATTGCTCCTATAAGTATAGACTCTCTACCTTCTTTATCTCCAAGAGTTTGGGTAAGAGCGCTATTAATCGCTTGCACTCTGTCGACTACTCCGGTGTCTTTATATTTTTGAGTATGAATATCTAAAGAGTACAAATTTGAAGCGTACTGGCCTCCTTCTTGTAGAGCCTCTCCTACAATATTTTCTGATACTCCAAATACTTTATCTACAACAACTTTTTTTAATCCTTTTTCTTCAATAGTGTCTATTATCTTCTTTTTAGTGTTGTCATAAGTAAGCCCTTTTAAAGATTTTATAGACCCTTTATACCCTAATGCCATTTTACCAAACATAAAGGCATTTGTGCCAGTAGTGATTGCAAGGTTAAGAGCAAAGTTTGTATTTCCAGCAGCTTCTGCAGTGTCTTTAATTCTCTGCATTTCTTCTGGCGGTATATCTGACATAGAGAATATATCGTTCTCTTGCATATACGCCTCTGTAAGATTTTCTAAAGCTGCTTTAGATGTTTCACGAGCCTCTACTGACGACTCTGCTAAACCCATATAGAAACCGACTTCAGCCATCTTAAGGGCGTTTAAAGTCCTTGTGCCTACTTTAGATCCTTTTTGTAGTATGTTTGCAAGCTTAGCTCCTGTAGTAACCGCTTTAGCTGTATTGTACATTTGCACACTTCTCGCTCCTAAGCCGGTTAGTTTTGCAGCTCTTCCAGCAAGCCCTAGTAGCCCCACACCGCCTGTAGCGTAGACTGTTGCTAAAGATGCAGCTGAGTATGCCAACCCGTTTAAAACTCCATCTGCCCAAAAATTAGCACTCCAGACTTTTGTACTTTCTTGTTGCTCTTTTGTATAGTAGTTAGCATAATTTTCACGCATCCACTCATTGGATTCGTCTACAAGTTTACCTACAAAATTGTCTCTGTAGGGATCTCCCATTAACATAGAGCCTAATCCTGCAACTACTCCAATAGTATTCTCAGCAAAAGCGCCTGTAAATGTTACGCCTGCTTTTGCAATACCTCTACCCCATTGCTGAGCAGTAGATTGATTCTGAGCCCTTATTTCTTCCCAGTCTAATAACTGTCCTCTAGGCACATCATAAGGAGTAAATTTACTAAGATCCCTATTACCCCCATAGTCAGTGCGAAACATCATTTGATTCGTATAGTTAGGACTTCCTCCTAATGTAACTTCAGGCGACGGAGAAGTTAATGTCTCATTAGTTAGAGGGTTTATTACTTCAAATTCTTTAGAAACAGTATCTGTAGAAGCAGTACTTGTAGGGTC
>Ga0181400_1000281_pt1 | contig 21491 bp, 31 predicted proteins | sample 23SPOviralmetaG_FD_130129 | JGI IMG/M metagenome (GOLD analysis project Ga0181400, IMG submission 130129) | Marine viral communities from the oligotrophic San Pedro Time Series (SPOT) site, San Pedro Channel, CA, USA - 23 SPOT_SRF_2011-06-22 | ecosystem: Environmental > Aquatic > Marine > Strait...
GGCTGTGCTTCCACAGACTCAACAGACAATCCGAAGACGTGCCAAAAACTAAACTGTACTACCATCCCCAATCATCTCCTTTCAGCCCATGTGCATTATAATCAGTCACTCGTTTCTCAAAGAAATTACTCATTGAGCTACCGCTTAGTATCTCCTCCATCCACGGCAAGGGATTGTCTTTGACCTTCCAGTTTGTCTTGAGACCTAATTGCAGTAATCTACGGTCTGCAAGGTATCGAATGTATTGCTTTACATCTGTTGCTGATAACCCTTCCAAGTCACCCATCTCATACGCAAGATCAATAACCTTGTCTTCAAGTTTAACAGCAGTACGAAACATCTCATAGATTTCTTTCTTGAAATCATCATTAACAATTCGTGGATGTTCGTTACAATAGTCTCTGAATAACTTAGCCATTCCCTCTGCGTGTTGTGACTCATCACGTACTGACCACTCAACAACCGTACACATACCCGGCATCTTACCGAATCGTTGGTAGTTTAAGAGCATCGCAAATGCTGAGAACAGGCTCATACCTTCGTTCAATACTGACCGTGCAATAGACAGTGCTGTACCTTGAACGCTATGCATATCAATATCAGCCATGAACTCTAGTTTTTCAGCCATCTCAGTGTACTCTAAGAACGCTGTGAACTCCTCTTCCGGAAGTCCGAGAGTGTCATTGAGTAAGGCGTATGCTCGTTGGTGGATGAACTCACGAGAAGCAAAGGCTGTGAGCATGGCTCTGATTTCATTGTTCTTGAACTTGGGTATATAATACTCAAGATAGTTTGTTCCAACCGCCACGTCTGTTTGTGTAAATAACCGCAGGATTTGAGTGATGTGGTTTTTCTCCTCCTGCGATAATGACCCTGACTTCCAATGATTGACATCGGTCTGTAACTCCAGTTCATCCTCGATCCAGTGGATACGCTCATGTTCTGTTGCATATGTTACTGCCCACGGGTATGCGAATGGTTTATAACTTTTGCTCTGTTCCTGCAAGCTCATATAATTGTTTCTCCAGTGTGTTTAGTTTTTGTGACAGTTCAGTCACTGTATCATAGCAATCATTTAATAGTTGTTTGTTGAAAGGATCTATATCCTTTAGTAGCTCTAGCCGTAGCAAGAGATTATCTACCCTTGGCATGATACGCATACCTCCTCATCTTCAAAGTCCTTCAGTGCATTACGGTCTACTTTAGTCCCAACCTTTTCCGCTGAGACACCTGCCGTAGTGCGTAGATAGTATAGACCTTTAAGACCTTCCTTCCAAGCCTTGAGATGTACCTGATTAACAATAGCCTTGTCTGTCCCGGAAGGGAAGAAAACGTTAACGCTCTGACCTTGACAAATAAACTCCTGACGTTTGGCAGAGTGCTCAACAACCCAGTTCTGATCTAGCTCAAAGGCTGTTTTAAAAGTATCTTTTTCAACCTCCGATAAAAACTCCAGATGCTGTACTGATCCTTCAGCCTCCGTAATAGACTTCCAAACCTTCTTAGTGTTCTGTCCTTTCTCTTCAAGTAACGTTTCCAAATACGAATTGCGTACTGTGTGAGCCCCCGCACGAGTCCTGTGTACATAACAATTGCTAATACGAGGCTCGATACTGGCAGAACAACCACAGAGAATAGAACTATTAGCGTTAGGAGCGATAGCAAGTAAATGCATGTTCCTAATACCAGTACCACGCCCGTCAGGACATTCGTCACGCTCAACAGCCAGTTGGTAGGTTGAGTGCTGCGCCTGTTGTTTAATATCCCCAAAGAGTTTATAGTTTTCACTTGCGGCCTGCCATGACTCCCACGCTATACCTTTGGACTGGAGGTAGCCGTGGAATCCCATTGCTCCAAGACCGATGCTACGTTCTCTGTATGCTGAGAATACAGCTTTTCCCAACTCTTCTGGTGCGTTGTCAATAAAGAATTGAAGGACGTTGTCCAAGAATCGGATAAGGTCTCCAACCATTCCACTTGTTTTCCATTCGTCATACTTTTCAAGGTTGACTGAGGAGAGACAGCAGACGGCTGTGCGTTCTTCACTTGTTGCGAGATGGATTTCATTGCAGAGGTTACTGCCATTAATTGACAATCCAAGTTTTCTTTGAGCTTCTGGCAAGCCTCTTCTGGCTGTGTCGATAAAGTTAAGATAAGGACTGCCAGTTCTGAAGCGAGCTTCAAGGATTCGTTGCCACAGTCTACGAGCTTGGACTGTCTCTCTAACAATTCCTGTACTTGGGTCTGTAAGGGTCCATTCTGTATCATTAATTACACTCTCCATAAATTCATCTGTGATATTCACAGCATTAAATAAATTAAAACACTTGCGGTTTATATCACCACCCGTGGCTACTTTGAAAGACACAAACTCCTCGATGTCAGGGTGCGATACATCCATGTATGCGGCATAGCTACCCTTTCTTGTCTTTCCTTGTTTGTACGCTGTCATCTGAGCGTCTACTACTTTCATGAACGGTATCGGTCCGGGGGCTTTGTCGCTGATCCCTCTCACGTCTGACCAGTGCCCACCCACACCTCCGCCCTTTACGGAAAGCCATGCTACTTCACCATTATGTTCAATAAGAGAATCAAGATTGTCCCCCACGTAAGTAAGGAAGCAACTAATAGGTAAGCCACGTATTTTTCCGTCCGGTTCTGGGGCATTAGAGAGGACAGGAGACGCAAACATGAACCAACCTTTCGAGGCATAGTCATAAATACGTTGTGCCAAATCAAAATCGTCAGCGCAGTAAGCCACTGCCGCACGAGCGAAAGCCTGTTGAGGACTTGTTTCATGATCAAGCATATAGTAGTCACGCATAAGCGTAATAGCTTGTTCACTGAGGCGACTGTCTCTTTCATAATCAATCGTTATCCCAAGGTGTTGACTCATCGAAATCATTCTCCAGTGTATCTTGTTTTTGTTCGATCCGATCTACGAACCGTTCAACTAAGTCTTCTGAGGTAATCTCTAACGTCTCCATCAAAGTTACCTCATCCAACTGCTTGAGCTTATCCTTCATATCTTCAAGCGTAAACATCTATTTTACCATACTTCTATTAGTTTGTCAAGATAATGTTTGCACTTTTGCAAATCAAGTACCCCGCCTTTGTCTTGAAAGCGAGCAATGTATTTGATTACATTACCCATGAGATAGCCACGGTACTGGTCTTCAGTCATCCATGACTGCATTGCATCCCAAGGTTGTATGTCTTTGGATGTGTAATGGTTACCGCCAAGCTGATACTCACGGGCCATAGAACTTAGATCAGGCATACCTCTCCCTCAAGTAGTTGATTGACACTGGCATCTCATCGAATGTACCTTCAGCTACTTCATGCAACATCCAGATACCAGACCATGATCCGTTAGTCTGCGGGTTCAAGTAGTCCTCATCATGTTGATAATAAATACCTGCAAACAATCCAGTGATGCGTTTACCATCAGCACGCTTGGCATATGAGATACTACGATCCTGTACGTGACCCATGACACAACTCATGTGCTGTTTATTCAGCAGTGCATTAGAAGAACTTACTGGTCTTCCCATAACACCACTAACAAAGTAATGGCTATAACACACGCCATCAATGACCACAGGCTGTAAGAAATCATAGACCTCCCATCCCATCTCTGTTAAATATAAATCATCAAAGGACATTAGCCCTTCTAACTTAGGGTCAGCGTTGATAGCGCGAGCAATACGATACTCGTGGTTACCAAGTGTGAATACCATGCGAGGGTTCCACTGCTTGTCCTTGTTACGCTTGAGTCTTTCCTGTTCCTTACGAATAGGATCAAGGAACTCTTGCATAGCCTCGATGCCTGCATTGATATCGTTGACGTAGCGTCTGCCCTCAAACGATTTCTTACCGACATCATACGTTGATAAACTAGGTAGATCAAAGTGATCGCCGATGTGTATGATAACATCAGGTTTCTTGTCTACGGCATATTCTCCTGCCCAACGCAAGTGATCAATTGGATGATCAGGTTTTACTTGCGTATCAGGTATGACCATATGTTTAAGCATGCTTAACCTTCTTCAGTAGTTCAAAGAAATACTCTGCATCAACAACAGCTAAAGGATTTCTTCTGTTTTCTTTGACGATGACAAGTGGCTGTGCATCGCCTCGATTGTTGCATTGGTCAATGAAACGATATACTCCAACTCTCGCAAGCGACTTGCATTCGACATCGAACGGGAAAGACTTGCGAGCCAAAGGGCTGAGTTGAAGATCACTGCCACTAACACCCATACTTGTACTTCTGACATCATCCTCCTCCAGATGGGGATACACATCGAGAACTTGATCACGAGTCCACTGTTGTAGTTTACGCCCCTTCGCTTTCGCTGACTGCGTTTTCACTTGGCGGACTCCATATCTCATTCTCCTTGCGTTGTAAGTATAACAACACTCCGTTTTCTACAGCCCTGTCGTAGCTCCCTAACTCCTCAACACAAACATCAAACATCTCTCGTTCACTCAGTCCACTGAGTAATTTGTACGCCTTCTTAGGGCCAATACCTTTGACACCAATGATGTTATCGATGCGGTCACCTATTAGGAACTGCATATAAAAGTTGAGCAATCCCTGCTCTGCGGTGATGTAGTACTTTTCCCTCTTGACAAAGTTGTAGTGCCATCCTTGCACTTGATCAAAGTCTTTATCCAAGGAGACGATGGTGGAATCGTCACCGAACTTGGTTGCCTCAATTGCAATTGCATCGTCAGCTTCGATCCCTTCGTACACGTCACCGTTCCATGAGTATTGAAGGTACTCCCGCAAGAGACCATGATGTACTGGTTTCTCTCCCTTGCGGTTGCCCTTGTAAGGTGCAGTGATGGCGTAGTCATGTCGATAGTTTGAACTGCCAGTTAAGTATGTCCTCCATGTTGAACAGTCGATATCAAACATCAGCATGTCTTCCAAGAACTTAGCCATCGTCCTGATAGCTACGCCCTCCGATTCCTCTTGCGTTGCAAATCCTATGCGGTAACAGAGGATGTCGCCATCAATCAGTGCGATCACAGAGTCTCTTCATCCTCAGCAATCTCATTGACTTCAGGTGCCTCATACTTATTCAAGTCAGTGACAACTAACTTGGCAATACTCAACGACATACCTGACTGACCAGTCGGTGATTTCCACGCATAAGGCTTGACCATGAGGCTAGCTTTAGAGCCATTACCTACTTTGATGCTTGATGGAATCACATCACCATTCTTGTCATAAGGTGTGATCTCGTAGTTCTTAGACTTGCAGGTAATGAAGAAACCTTTCTCTGGCTTGTTCGCATCCTGACGTACAGTCACACCAGTCTTCTCAATAGCATCAACTTGATCCGCATCGAGGTTGACAATATCTACTTGATACTTACCACTGAGCTTGTTGCGCTCATACAAGAAGGGCCACATCAACTCTATATCTTCAAGTTTAAATACTTCACTCATACTTTTCTCCTATGGAAGTAAGAAAGAACATATATTATATCACACAATGCTAGTGTGTGTCAAACCAATTGTTACCTATTTTTGATTCAGCATCTACGGGACACCGAACCCCCAACACCTCACCCGCCTTGCGAGCAGAGGCTACCATGATTGACGCAACAGTTTCCGCATGTGGTCTCTGTGCTTCAATCTGGATCTCATCATGCACGAATGCAACTTGTTGTACAGAAAGTCTTTGTCTCTTGAACTCTTTGTGCGCTTCGATACACCACTGCTTCGCGATGATAGCACCACATCCTTGCAGTAATGAGTTAAGCGCGGCGTGTTCGCTACGCACCAGTATTCTTCTGCTATCCAAGCCGGGTACGTACCCTTTGACCGCCACCTTCTTAACTTTCTCCATAAGTCTTGATAGCGCAGGGGTGTTGCGATAAAAATTCTGGAGTACTTCACTCCCTTCACGCGCACCGCCGCCGACAATACTGCCAATCTTGGCCGGTCCTGCACCATACAATGTCGCGTATATAAGAGTCTTAGCCTGCGGTCTCGTAATGCCTGCGGCATCAGCGTTCTTTTGATGGATGTCCCCATTCAATAATTCCTCTGTCCAGTCTGGATCTTGCATATAATGAGCGAGACATCGTAGCTCAATACCACTAAGGTCTGTCCCAACTAAAACATTACCGTCAGTTACCCTCCATAACGCCCTACATTCAGCCCCATACTCACTACTGACACTAGGGATTTGACCCATGTTAGGTTTCTGATGTGTCATACGTCCAGTCACAGCGCCATTGGTAATGACTCTACCGTGTACCCTACCGTCATCCTTGACGTTATCAATCCATGACTCAAGTAAGCCAACGCGCTTCTGTATCATCAGGTACTCAGCGATCAATTGTGCTTCAGGTAAATGAATAGCCTTGAGCGTACCTTCATCAACTATGATAGTGCCTTTCTCAGTCTTCTTAGTAAACGTAACACCACGTTCCTGCAGACGCTCTGCGATTTGCTTGCGTGACCCCACATTGAATATGGTAACCCTGTCCTTGAGTTGCTTGCCTGTCTTTTCTGACCAACGCTCTTCCACAATCGGAGGAAATATATTTTGCAAGTGATCAGTAATATCAGACATTCGATCCTTAAGTTGAGCCAATAAAGAGATAGCATCTTTCTCGTTGAGTTTAAATCCATTGTCTTCCTGCCTCTTCATGATCCATGCAATACGATGTTCTAGTCCGACTGAGTATCCATAATCCTTCAACTCTTTGTCTAGCTTCTCGTACAACAGCGTTGTCACATGAACATCCTGACGACAATAAGTGACCATCTCTTGTGTTAGACCACCATCAAAGTCAGTGAACTCATCCTTGAAATCACCAAGCCTTTGACCCCACATGCGTAGACTATGGCCACCCTCCAACTGTGGATTCCATAACCTTGACATGACCAATGTATCACGCACTTTACGTACAGGGATCTTGATGCCCCATAGCTTGGACAACAGTGGTCCATCAAAGCCGATGATGTTGTGACCAACAATGATGTCGGCTTCTTTGATTAGATCTTGTAGTCCGCCTTGTCCATGAGTAAATACATTACCGTCTCTCGCAGGAAACCAATTACCCTTGGTTACACAACACCAGATGGTGTCATGCGCGAGGTTGGTTTCAATGTCGAGTACCAATACATTCATTATAACTCCTCTTCATTTACCTCAGTCATTCTGCCAGTATGTCGAGAGTAAAGCAACGCAGACGCAGGACCAGTCGTGCCGCTGAATCTGTTCTTCAGTACACGCACACGGGTGGTGTTACGTTCTGTCTCATCATCTGCTTGACCGTTGCGCTCCAGTCCAATCACCATGTCAGATAACTGAGCGATAGAACCAGACCCACGTAGTTGGGCCAGTGACGTAGCCGCACCCTCTTCATGCCCCTTAGAGTCAGGACGCTTGAGGTGTGACACTACAATCAAGGCTACGCCTGTCTCTTGCACAAGCATACGTAGCTTGGTCATGATCTCGTCTATGGCTTTTCGTTCATCACCACTGGCTTGAGCAGAGACCACGATACTAATATGATCAAGGAATATGTAACTACACCCCAATCCCTTGGCAAGATACCGCACTCGATGAATGATGTTATCAACACTGGTGCTACCAAAATGATCGAACAGATATATACGATCAGTACCAAGCGTTCTCTGGAATGCATCCTTCTTGTCCTCTGCTGTTGCATCTGAGTCTGGTAGATGCAGTGGTTGGTTAGCCGCAAGAGACATGAGGGATAGACCTGTCTTACGTACTGACTCCTCCAAGAACATCAGACCTAGGTTGTCCTCTGTCTTGTTGAGTACATGCCACACAATCTCACGTACAAACTGAGACTTACCTAGACCAGAGCCTGCAGTGATCGTCACTAGCTCACCCTTGCGTATGCCGTAGGTCAGATCATTTACACCTACAAAAGGATACTCGCAGTCAGCAGGTGCAAGAGGTTTCATCACATCGTCATACAGACTACTGCCCACAATGATGCCATCAGGTACATGCTGTTCAGATGCCCACCACTTGTCGGAGAACTCCTTCATCTTCTTCTGTTGAAGATAGTCACAGGCGTCCTTCATACCCTCAAGATGCTTGAACACCTTGGCCTTGCTGCCAAAAACTTCTGCAACCTGTGATGCCGCCTTCTGCCCTGCTTCATCAGAGTCAAAGCAGATCACCACATTGTCGAATGAATCAAGCCACTCATAATGCTTGCGTACATCCTTGGCGGCAGAGGCCGCACCATTCCGGATAGATACCACGGGGTACTTTGATCCAAGCATCTGGTATGAGGCCATCGCATCGAACTCACCCTCGACAATAGTAACGAACTTGCCACCCTTGCTGAATAGATTCTGTCCGTACAATACGGCACTTGCCCAGTCACCACCGATAGTGAACCGCTTCTGATCATCCCGATGCTTACCTGCCACAATTGTGCCTGTGCTGTCGGTATAATAGAAATGATACTGTCCAAGATTATCCTTCCAACACTTGTATGCTGTCGCAGTATCACTGCTGATACCACGCTCGATCAATGTCCGGTAGTTAATATTGTCCGGCATATCTAGTTTCTTTGCTTCCACCTGTACCTCCCTATGGGTTGGTGTGTAATCGTCTCCCTGCGGGGCTGTACGTGCCTCACAGACAAAGCAATGGGTCCATCCATCATCGTTGAGTGACAGACCATCGCTTGAGCCACAGTCATTGCATGGTAGGTGCGTCTTTACAAAAGGCAATCTCATTCTCCTTGTAATAATTACACAACATCCTGAGTGCGTGCGCTTCTTTGTTGTCCTCACAGTAGTCAGCGAGAGACTGAAGAGAACGCAACAGGCCATGTTTATAAATCATATCACAACAATCCACAAGAGTTGTGTGCAAGTTGTGTTCTTCCATCGCTAGAGTAAACTCTTCTTCAGGTATATTAAAGATATTAACCATAACTAAAATCTCTTGCGTATCTATAAAGTAAGAATATTGTATCATGAATTTTCATCTGAGTCAAGCTCAACAATATCAGAGATACTCATCAGGTCATGACGCTCAAGAGCTTTGATTTCTGTGTGCTTGAAACAATCATTACACATATCAATAAACTCTTCTGAGTCGGCATACCTGCGAGTAGCTTCAAAGTCAGTCAACTCCTTGTTACATCCCAGACATCTCATTCATATATCTCCCTGCTAGTGCGCAGGCAATGATGACAGCATAGATTAAGAATGCTTTGCTGATACTCATCGATTACCTCCACGGTTTCGTGATCATCCAGTGACCACAGGGTATCACACCTGACCATAGTTCGTCAAATGAATATGGGTTTGGTTTACGCCCGGATGGAGTCATGCCTCGTTGTTCTAACCCTAGCTTTTTCCTGTTACGACTGACGTACTTAATGACTGCAGGTTGTTTTCTTTGTACTTTTTTAGCGATCTCTTTGGTTGCCACTCCTTCTTTCCAGAGCTTGCATAGCAAATCAATATCCTCATGAGACCACGCTTGGTCAACCCTAATCATGTTATATGCCTCCACGTTTTATGATTAACAATTTTACTTACTTGAGCTTTTGACAACTCAAACTTTTCTCCAATAATATGAAGCTTTAACCCTTCTGCTCTCAATAACCGTATTAAGATTACATCTTCCGGCTCAATCTTTCTGTGTATATGGTTCTGCCAACGATTACTCATCTCTCGTACTCCCTCTGCATCAGGTACAACTCCCCGATCACCTTCTCAGCCAACGCAAGACGACCACGCATCCAGTCAATATGCTGTGACTGCGTTGACAATCGCACAGATGCGGCCTCAAGAATCCCCTGATGATCTTCATCTTCCAGACACATCGGGTCAATATCTCTGATGAACTCAATCATCTGGTCTGTTGTGTAATGGTTCATGAGTAATCTACCTCCTTCAAATCTATTTCATCTGGGCCTTGACTCTCTACCCAACACCAAATGTGACCCCCATTACGACACCCTGACAGTATTTCATCGGCATGCTTGTTCGCCAATGCTCGAGCCTCACTTAGGTCAAACTCAACATCTTGTAAATGCCATGAGTCAGGGATGTCATAGCCTTTCTCAAACTGCCAGATTGCAGTAATCTGATAGTCATTATCTTCTGAATCGTACCACCAATGAGTACAGGTATAGTCAACACCATCTTCATATAAGCTAGTTGCCATACATTCTACCTACTTCGTCACGGGTCATGAACTTGTGATCCATATCACGCAAATCCACATCATCTAGCCATGCATCCTTGATGTTACCACCTGCATCAATACCAAGGAACAACACCCTCCCTGCATACGGATCAGGGTACACGTCTGGCATGTACACAAACGCAGACTCCTCATCCAAACCATTGTCATTGACATAGATGGCATCACCACCCTCATCATACCCACCACTGCCGAACATGTCACACTGCAAGTGCTTATTGATGTCACGCCAGTGCTCGACTTCCACGTTCTCAATTGTCTTGAGATACGGATCAACCAATACACCTTTCATATTACTCTCCTGTTAGCACAGTTAGATGCAGACGCGACACATCATCAGCAGATGCAAAACGCCCACGGTTACATTTATTATGCATGACCTGTTCACACCATGAGTCCCAGATCTTCGCAGTGGTACGATTACCAGTGAAAAGATTCACATAGTTCATGATCTTCTCGAACTTCTTGGAGTCAGACTTGACACCCTTCTGGATAGCCACATCCTTGAGGTCAACCTTGTAGAGTCTACGCACATTATGTACATCCATACACCCAACACGCCCGAACATCATCTGCATGACAAAGCCTGCTTTCGCCAGTCCGAGTCCCGGCACATCGAGCAAGCGCATCATCATCGCACCATCCTTAGTCTGAACAGTACCCCCAAGCTCCTTCTTGGGAGTCATCCACAACTCCATGAGATCATCGTACAACTCCGCACTATAGTCTCGCAGATACTCATATGTCTTGCGCTTGAAGCCGAACAAGTATTTGGAGTTACCCCTGTTAGCACGATAATCATCCATCATCTTCGGCCACATCCAATGAGGCATCTTGATGGTCAACACAACAGCGATGATGCCATCAGACATATGCGCATGACTCTCTTGCATGTGTGCGTTGATCAAAGGATTGTACTTCTTGAACATTACTGTATCTCCTCAATTTCTGCCAATTTAGCTTGACACTGACGCGCTTGTATTTGATACCAGTCATTACCGCCCAACATGGCAAACAACTCGTATGCTGTCTCGTAATTGTTCCGCGCTAACGACATATACTCATTATCAAAGTCTTCATTCGCTTCGCTTAAAAATGAATTAGCGATGAACGATACTTGACCTTCACTAAGATCCTTAAGATCAAACAATTTACATTCTACTTTCATACTACTCTCCTAGCTTACTTACAAAATATATACCAACAAACAACAAAGCTACAAGCTCTGCACCATGCAACGCTGAATGCAACAGCGGATTCATCAACTCAAAACTATTCATTTCTTATCCTCAAAATATCTCTCACCAAAGAATGCTCCAATGCCTAACACAAAAGACACAACAGCAATCACAAAGATAATCACAAATGTTTCTTCCACAAATGATACTCCTCTTTAAGTATGCTTAAAAATTGGGGGCTTTCGCCCCCGTCTGGATTAGGCCGCTTTCGCGATCGCTGTCATCTCGTCCAGTATCGCGTGAAGTTCTTCAACCGTCATCCCCGCATCAAGCATTGACTTGGCCGATGTCTTGAAGTTGTCAATCGGGTTTGTCACCTCGCTTGGCTCTTTCGCTTCATCTTGAAGTTTCGGTAGCTCTTCCGCTTTCGGCTTGTTCACCTTGTGATTCGCATTGCGCTTAGGCGATTCACCTTTCAAGCATGCTTTATACCACTGGTCTAAATTGCCCGCTTGCTCTGCTTTTTTCATGACCTCTTGCTTGTGATCTTTCGCAAGATTCAAGATCTTTTTGATTTGTGACTTGTAAACCGCCGCGCTTGATTTGGTGACTTTCTTCTTTTCCGCCGCTTCTTGAACCTGCTCAAGGTAGTTCTTAATCAGTTCGTCGCCTAGCGTTGCTTCATTGATGAAAGCTTTCAGCGTTTTGACTGTGTTGCCATGCGCTGTTGAAAGCTTGCCAAGCGCTGACGCCATCTGGTTTACGTGTAATTTGATATCCATTGATGTTACCTCTTTTAAGTATGCTTAAACTCTTGGATTCGCAAGGGGTTTCTTTCCCCGCTTATATAGTTAGACGGATTTTGGGACGATTAGTTCCCAAGTTTCTGAAATATTTTTACTCTTTAAGCATGCTTAATAATACGGCAGGGGTATAAAGAAAACCTTATATAGGGGTACTACATCGATACTCACACTCCCATAGTCAGAAATAATTTGACATGTTGAACTTATCAAGAATCGTGCCAGTTTTGCCATGCAACAAGCGTGCCAACATCTTACCCCCGGGGGTGCACCAACGTAGCACTGTCGATATAGTGTACCTGCTCAGATACAAAAAAGGGTAAAATAGAAATCTAAATGAGAATGGTTATCTTAATTCAAATCATTTGCATTTACAAAGACTTAATCGCGTCTGCGGAGGTAAACAGCATGGCTGAGACCCGCCATAGTAAGGGACAGGGGAGGAATCTGTGCTGATTATGTTAAAAGGTCTTGACAAAACAAGGAAAGTATGCTATACTATATGCACTAAATAGATACGCAAGAGTTAAACGCAAAAGAATTATTATCTTTAAGTGATTATCTCTTGCAATGACTGTTGCGATAACTACAGAGTACTGTATATGACAGAGAATACTCCAACCAAAAGAATTGGAAGGCCCCCTAAGAGTGATGTTGAGTCCAAAAAGGTGGGCAATCGCGTCAAACGAGGAAGACCCCCCGGCGATGCGGCGGCAATCAATGAGATGAAAGCTCGATTGTTAGCCAGTCCGAAGTCTCGAAAGGTACTAGATAGTATTGTTAACGCCGCATTAGATGATGAACACAAGAATCAAGCAGCGGCATGGAAATTATTAATGGATCGTATGCTACCTGTAAGTTATTTTGAAAAGGATGCAAGCGGTGGTAGGTCATCTGTCAACATTACGATCACTGGTGTAGGTAGTGAGGCAACTATCAACACTGAAACTGAAGGAGAGATTATAGATCATGAGTGAAGCTCAAAGAATTTTAAATCTAATAGCAGAAGAAAAGGAAATGTCTCCTAATGTGATTGCTGATGCGATGAATAAGATTGCATATCATGAAAGTTGGGACTCAAAAAAGCGCAGGGGCATTATTCCTAATCGCGTTCAGACGGGAAACGGTCCCGGACGTGGTGCGTTCCAGTATGAAATCGGAAAAGGTAAGTCTGCTGAAGTAGGTCTTAATAGAATCAAAGCGTTCTATAAGGATGTACTAAAAGAAGAACCACCTGAGTGGGTGCAAGAGTTGCCAATTGATTATAATCCTGCTGAGTTAGACTTGGATCAACAACAAGTATTATTTCTTGCAGACCATCGCATGCGTCCTCGTTCTGATTTTAAAAAGCTAGAAAAGATGGACGTTGATGAATGGTGGGGTAAATACCATCAGACAAAGAATGATCCAAGTAAGCGTGTAAAATTTAAAAATCATGCGGAATTGTATGAAGCAGATCTCTTAGGAGCTCCCGGATTCCAAGACATTCCTGTACCTCCAACAGAGCCGGGTCGTTTGGATTTTGAGTTACCTCCGATGCCTGCACAGCCTGCTGAAGAACCGCAGGTGGTATCGGAGGATGAAGTCATGGGCCGTCAAGTTTATTTGGATCGTCTCTTTTGACAGATCTTAATGTAGAACTACTACCGTGGCAACAAGATGTCTTTGAAGATAAGACACGGTTTAAGATTGTTGCGGCAGGAAGACGTACAGGTAAATCACGGCTCGCGGCTTGGCAGTTAATTATCTATGCACTGCAGACAAACCGTGGTCATGTGTTCTATGTCGCCCCTACTCAGGGACAGGCTCGTGACATTATGTGGTCTACTCTGCTAGAGTTAGCGCATCCTGTTATCAAGAGTTCACATATTAACAACTTGCAGATCACGTTGATTAATGGTTGCACTATCTCATTGAAGGGTGCTGACAGACCAGAGACAATGCGTGGTGTATCCCTTAAGTTCCTTGTTATGGACGAATATGCGGATATGAAGCCTAGTGTTTGGGAGCAAATCCTTCGTCCTGCGCTAGCTGACCAAAAAGGTGAGGCCATATTTATTGGTACGCCAATGGGTCGAAATCACTTTTATGAACTGTATAAGTATGCGGAGCTTGAAGATGATGACAGCTATAAAGCATGGCATTATACATCTTATGATAATCCACTTCTCGATCCAGACGAAATTGATACAGCTAAAAAGTCAATGTCATCGTATGCATTCCGACAAGAGTTTCTCGCTTCCTTTGAGGCAAGTGGTTCTGATATATTTAAAGAGGAGTGGGTGCAGTTTGATAATGACGAGCCTGAGTTTGGTGATTACTACATTGCAGTTGACCTTGCAGGCTTTGCAGATGTTGCGCAAGCAACCAAGTCCAAAAACACCAAGCTAGATGAAACAGCAATTGTTGTTGTCAAAGCAAACGAAGATGGTTGGTGGGTTGCAGATATTATTCATGGTCGTTGGGATATTAAAAAAACAGCCAAGAAAATCTTTGACGCTGTGAATGCGTATCAACCTATAGCTGTTGGTATTGAGAAAGGCGCATTGAAGAATGCTGTACTTCCTTATCTCACAGATATTATGAAATCTGGGCAGAGGTTCTTTCGGGTAGAAGAACTTACACATGGTAACAAAAAGAAGACTGACCGTGTGGTGTGGGGATTACAAGGACGCTTTGAACATGGACAGATAGTGTTAAACAAAGGAGAATGGAATGCACCGTTTATGGATCAGTTGTTTCAGTTTCCAAATGCTTTAGTACACGATGACTTGGTTGATGCACTAGCATACATTGACCAACTTGCAAAGGTTTCGTATCACTACGATTACGAAGAAGATGAGTTTGAAATTTTAGACCCTGTGGCAGGATATTAACATGGACTATGATCACAATCAAGAAGACCCCGGTTCACTGGAAGGTTGGGTAATCCACAAATGCAACCAGTGGCGTGACCACTTTGAGTCAAACTACCAAGAAAAGTTTGATGAGTATTATCGTTTATGGCGTGGTATCTGGGCTGAAGAAGACTCAATGCGTGCGTCAGAGCGTTCACGGCTTATCTCTCCTGCATTACAACAAGCTGTCGAGTCTAGCGTAGCAGAAGTTGAAGAAGCTACTTTTGGTCGTGGTAAGTTCTTTGACATTAAAGACGACATGCAAGATCCTAACCAAGGCGACATTCAATTTGTACGTGAGCAACTCACAGAAGACTTTAACTTTGTGGGTGTGCGGAAGCAGATTGCTGAGTGCTTGATTAACTCTGCCGTGTTTGGTACAGGTATTGGAGAGATCGTAGGATACGAAGTCAAGGACTTTAGACCTGCAACTCAACCAATCATGGACGGTGAGATGCAAGCAGTTGGTGTAATGGAAACAACACGTACTGTATTCAACTTGCGCCCTGTGATGCCACAAAACTTCTTGATTGATCCTGTCGCAACCAACATCAAGGATGCACTGGGCGTTGCAATTGACGAGTTCGTTCCTTACCATCAAGTCAAGCAGTTGCAAGAGCAAGGTGTTTATAATGACGTTGAGATTGCCACAGCGGCTCCTGACAGCGACTTAGAACCTGACCAAGACCTGACCTACTATACTGATGATAAAGTACGTCTGACGAAGTACTACGGCCTTGTACCTCGTGATATGTTTGAAGAAGCAGTTTACGAAATAGAAGACGATGAGATTGCTGAAGACGGTCCAGAATATGTAGAAGCAATTATTGTAATTGCTAACGGTGGTACTCTTCTTAAAGCGGAAGAGAATCCATTCATGATGCAGGATCGCCCTGTTGTGGCTTTCCCTTGGGATGTAGTACCGGGACGGTTCTGGGGACGTGGTGTATGCGAGAAAGGATATAATGCGCAGAAAGCTTTGGACACGGAACTACGCGCACGTATTGATGCCTTGGCATTGACTGTACATCCAATGATGGCTGTGGACGCTTCTAGGCTCCCTCGTGGTGCTAAGTTGGAAGTACGTCCGGGTAAAGCAATCTTGACTAATGGTAATCCTGCAGAAATCTTACAACCATTTAACTTTGGTACACTTGATCCGAATACATTTAACCAAGCCGCTAACTTACAACAAATGGTTCAGATGGCTACAGGTGCAATCGATGCCGCAGGTATTCCGGGTTCAATTAATGGTGATGCAACAGCGGCAGGTATTTCAATGTCACTAGGGGCTATCATTAAACGGCACAAGCGTACATTGATTAACTTCCAAGAATCATTCTTGATTCCTATGGTTGCAAAGATCGCACATCGGTATATGCAGTTTGATCCTGAGCGTTATCCTGCAAAAGACTTTAAGTTTATTACTACCTCTTCATTGGGTATTATTGCTCGTGAATATGAAGTAACACAACTTGTACAACTTTTGCAAACGATGAGTCCTCAATCTCCTATGTACCCAATGTTAATTGAGTCTATTGTAGATAACATGAATCTCAGTAATCGTGAAGAAATCATTGAAGGGTTACGCCAAGCGAATCAGCCTGATCCACAGCAACAAGCTTTACAACAACAAACAGTGGAAATGGAAATTGCGCAAAAGCAAATGACTATTCAAAACATTCAAGCGCAGAATGAAGAGATCATGTCTCGTGTTCGTCAGAATGAAGTTGAGACTCAGTTGCTTCCTGAAGATGCGCAGACTAAACGTATTGCGGCAATGTCTAAGGGCGTGAATGTCAAAGACGAAACTGATAAAGAATTTGAGCGCAGAGCTAAACTTGCAGAGCTTGTACTCAAAGAACGTGAAATTGCAAGTAAAGAAGATATAGTCGAACAACAGATGAGGCAATCAAATGGTAGTAACCAAGCGTGAGTTCCAAGAAATCATTGATCAAATGAATGGTATCTTGACAAAACTTGACAGCAGGATTAAAGAATTAGAAGCACAAAAGTCTACCCGTACCACAAAAACAACTAAGAGTCAAGAAAAAGACTTGACAAATTCATAAAATTGTGGTATAATATTTGCATCTAACTTAGGAGAAACTCTTTGAGTCCCGAAGAACAAAAGTATTACGAAACTTACTTTGATCTTTTCATGACAGATGGTTGGAAACAATTCATGGAAGAGATCAATGAAATTCTTGATAGACATCGTATAGAAGATATTAAGAATGAAACACATTTAGCGTTTGTCAAAGGTGAACGCGATGCTCTGTTTAGAGTGAGACGCTTTGAGACAGGCATTAAATCAGCTTATGACGTATTGCAGGAGCAAAAATAATGCTTAGGCGGTACGATTATAAATGCACCGTATGTAATTATACAGAAGAAGAATGGGCTGATACTTCAGACTGTGACTTTTCAACCTGTAAAAAATGCGGTGGCAAATCAGTACGGATAATCTCTCCTGTCCGAACACATTTCGTTGGTCACGGTTGGCCGGATAAAGACGATAGGTGGGCTAAGGATCATGAGAGAGCCGCACGTAAATAGTAATCCATAATGGCTAACGCCACGGAGTTTAACAATATGGCACGTTTTTTAGATGAGAGTCCCGAATATCAACCAGAAGACGGGGAAACACTCGCTACATTAGAAGATGAAGAGGTAGAAGAGCAGAGTCCTGAAGAGGAACAACCTGCTGAACCTGAAGAGATACAAGAAGCTGAAGACGATATTCCAGAGAAGTATCAGAACAAAGATCTTAAAGATATTGTTAGGATGCATCAGGAAGCAGAAAAGCTACTTGGTAAACAATCTTCTGAAGTTGTTGAGTTACGTAAGATCGTTGATGATTTCGTTAAGACACAACTAGAAGCCAAGAATAGCCCACAAGAAGAAGTCGAAGCGTTCGACATATTTGATGACCCTGACAAGTACATTGAACATAAGTTAGCTAATCATCCAAAACTAAAAGAAGCAGAAGAACTCTCGCGTAGCATGAAGCAACAAGAGATTCTAAATAAACTGCAAAGTTCTCACCCTGATTTTAAAGAGATCATTGAGAGTGAAAAGTTTGGAGAGTGGGTAACTAAGTCTAAGGTACGAACAGAATTATACCAACGCGCAGATCAACGGTTTGATTTCGATGCGGCTGATGAACTTCTCACATCGTGGAAGGAACGTCAGAACATTGTTAAAGAAACCACTGAAATGCAAAAGACAGATCGCAAGCGTCAGCTTAAGTCTGCTTCAACTGGTAATGTTTCTGGGTCTGGTGAGTCATCTAGTCGTAAAGTCTATCGGCGTGCTGATATTATTAAACTTATGCAAACAGACCCTAACAGATATCAAGATATGGCGGCTGAGATTCGCCAAGCATATGCTGAGGGTCGCGTCAAATAGCCTAGGAGATATTTACAATGGCAAACTTAACTCCCGCAAGTAACAATACCGTTACTGCAGCAAACGCAGGCACGTTCATCCCAGAACTGTGGTCAGATGAAATCATTGCGGCGTATAAGCAGAACCTCGTTCTCGCTAACCTCGTAAACACAATGCCTATGACTGGTAAGAAAGGTGACACTCTTCACATTCCTAAGCCTACTCGTGGTTCGGCCAATGCTAAGACAGCGGCTGATACTGTAACAATTCAGCAGACTGCTAACACAGAAGTGCAAGTAGTTATCAACAATCATTACGAATATTCTCGTTTGATTGAAGACATTGCAGAAGTACAAGCGTTGGATTCACTCCGTCGTTTCTACACTGACGATGCAGGTTACGCTCTTGCTAAGCAAGTCGATGACGATCTGTTCGCAGAGTTGTTGAACGTTTCAAACGATGGACAGACTGCTGATGGTACTGATACTACTAAGTCGCACTACCAGATTAACGGTGCCTCTGATGTCTTGATTGACTATAATGACTCCACTGCTCTTGAAGCATTTTCTGATGCGGCTTTCCGCAACATGATTCAACGGTTGGATGATGCTGATGTTCCTATGGACGGACGTTGTTTAATTATTCCTCCTGTGATTCGCAACACTATCATGGGCATTGAGCGTTACGTGTCTTCTGATTTTGTCAACGGTCGTGGTGTTAATAATGGACAGATTGGTCAGCTTTACGGTGTAGACGTTTACGTTACATCTAATGCTCCAACTGTCACTGGCTCTAATACTTCTGGCCGTGTAGCAACTATCATGCACAAGGACGCTTTTGTTCTTGCTGAGCAGATGGCTGTTCGTTCACAGACTCAGTACAAGCAAGAGTTCCTTGCTAACCTCTTCACTGCAGATACTCTGTACGGTACTAAGGTACTCCGTGAAGAAAACGTACTTTCAGTAGTAGTTTAATCTACTGATCCGGGGGAGTCTACTCAGGCTCCCCTGTCTTATTCAATAAACTGGAGATGTGAATGGCTATCTTTCGTGGCACTGGTGGACAAGGCGACAGCACAACAGATACTACAATTACTGTTGTAACGCAGAAAGCCGCTGATGCCGCCGCTAGTGCAAGTGCCGCCGCATCTTCAGCTTCTTCAGCATCTGGGTCTGCAACAAATGCGGCCACGTCTGCTACCAATGCCGCTACATCAGAGGCTAATGCCGCAACATCAGAAACCAACGCCGCAACATCAGAAACTAATGCATCCGCTTCGGAAACTAACGCGGCTACATCAGAGACTAATGCGGCTACATCAGAGACTAATGCGGCTACATCAGAGACTAATGCGGCTACATCAGAGACTAATGCGGCTACTTCCGCCACTAATGCTGAAACCTCTAAGGTTGCCGCACAAGCGGCCCAGACTGCGGCAGAGCTTGCAGAGACTAACGCTGAAACTGCAGAAACGAATGCCCAAGCTTCTGCTACTACCGCCACTACTAAAGCAGGAGAAGCGTCCACTTCAGCGGCCACGGCAACGACTCAAGCAGGTATTGCTACGACTAAAGCATCTGAAGCCTCCTCTAGTGCCACTGATGCACAAACTGCACAGACAGCGGCAGAGTTAAAATTAGATCAGTTTGATGATAGGTATTTAGGTAGTAAAACTTCTGATCCAACACTAGACAATGATGGTAATGCGCTTTTAACAGGAGCTTTATATTGGAACTCTACCTCTGACTTATTAAAAATTTATACAGGCTCTGCGTGGGTGCGTGTAATTTCTGAAGTGTCTCAAGATACTACTCCTCAGCTTGGAGGAGAGCTTGACGGTCAGACCAATAAGATAACAAACATAGGTGACCCTACTTCTGCTCAAGATGCCGCTACAAAGACTTATGTAGACTCTCAGGTACAATCTAAAGATGCCCTATCAGAACTCTCAGGCGACTCTGATGATATTACTGAAGGGTCTACAAATTTATTCCTAACAACTACTGAACGTACTAAATTATCTGGTATTGAAGCTAGTGCTACTGCGGATCAAACTGCGGCAGAAATTAGGACATTAGTAGAATCTGCTTCAGACTCAAATGTATTTACTGATGCAGACCATAGCAAACTTGATGGCATTGAGGCTAGCGCGACTGCTGATCAAACAGACGCTGAAATTAAAACCGCTTACGAAAACAATTCAGACACAAATGCATTCACTGATGCTGAACAAACTAAACTTTCCGGTATTGAAACTGGAGCTACCGCAGACCAGACTGCATCCGAAATCCTTACTGCAATTAAAACGGTGGATGGTTCTGGTTCTGGCCTTGATGCTGATTTGTTGGACGGAAACGAAGCTAGCGCATTCGCAACGTCAGCGCAAGGTTCCACAGCAGATTCTGCACTACAAAATATATCCGAAGACACTACTCCTCAACTAGGAGGAAACTTAGATCTTAACAGTTCGGATATTACTGGCACAGGTAACATTACTATTACAGGTACTGTTGATGGCCGTGATGTTGCGACTGACGGTACTAAGTTAGACGGTATAGAAGCCTCCGCAGATGTAACCGATGCAACCAACGTAACTGCCGCAGGAGCCTTAATGGACTCTGAGGTAACGAATCTAGCGCAAGTAAAAGCATTTGATTCTTCAGACTATGCTACAGCGGCTCAAGGAACAACTGCTGACAACGCACTTCCTACAGCGGGCGGTACGCTCACAGGCGATCTGGCGTTTGGTGATGATGTTAAAGCCAAGTTTGGTGCGAGTGATGATCTTCAGATTTATCACAACGGTAGTAACAGTATTATTCAAGATCAAGGCACCGGCAACCTTCAAATACGAGGGAATGACCTTGCCTTAGTTAATGAGGGATATACAAAAACGTATGCGTACGGGACTAATGGCGGTGCTTTTAGCGTCTTTTATGACAACTCTAAGAAGTTTGAAACCACTTCTACAGGCATTGACGTAACA